>Ga0315903_10001880_pt1 | contig 31717 bp, 28 predicted proteins | sample LakEriMetagenome_7_FD_203524 | JGI IMG/M metagenome (GOLD analysis project Ga0315903, IMG submission 203524) | Freshwater fungal communities from buoy surface, Lake Erie, Ohio, United States - Buoy 2 MA119 | ecosystem: Environmental > Aquatic > Freshwater > Lake | place: USA: Lake Erie, Ohio...
CATCCACTAGAAGCTTATCTTCTCCATTATCATGCATCTTCTTAAATGATTTCTCCCAACCTTTTCTTGGCACTGATTTTGGTCTTAGAATAATATAATCTTTCTCAAGTATTAAATCAACTGTATCTTTAATATTATACTTTTCCAACAAGGTTTTTGTTAACCTTATACCTTTCGAATTTCCTATCTGAATAACTGAAACTTCCATTTTCTAAAATTATGTAAATACAAAGTAGTTACAGTTTTATTAATTTGACAAATTTTACTTCGTTCTAAAAATGCACGGTAACTTACATATTATCAATACAAACCTAGAGTTCTGATTTTCTTTCGATTTTTACTTTGACATATTCAAATACAACTTTTCTCATATAAAGTAATCGAAATATCCTGTTGTTTAACATTACAACTCAACCCGCATATTCTACCATTCACCTATTACATGCTTTTACAACAATTTATCTCTTAATAAGTTTGTGCTATAAAGTCAATTTGCTTTCAAACAATTTTAAAAATTTAAACTATTCATCATGAAACAAACTATTCTATTTTTAATTATTATCGTTTCGCAAACGACTGCATTCGCCCAAAATAATGCGCAGACCATCCGAGGTGTTATTGTCGATAAGCAATCGCAAGCAGCCATTATAGGTGCTACCATAAACATTATAGGTACAAGTATAGGCAGCAAAAGTGACGATAAAGGTCGCTATGCGATTCAGCAAGTTGCACCTGGGCGTTATGAAGTAAAAGTTACTTACATCGGTTATAAGGAAATCGTGATACCAAATGTGGTAGTAACCTCAGGTAAAGAGGTCGTACTTGACATACAAATGGAAGAAAATATTCGAAGTCTAAAAACGGCAACCATAAAAGCTAGTAATAAGAATAGAACCATCAATGATATGACTTCGGTAAGTGCCCGAACTTTTTCGATGGAAGAGGTAAATAGGTATGCTGGAGGTAGAAGCGATCCTGCTCGTTTGGCAGCTAATTTTGCAGGTGTTAGTTCGCCTGATGATTCACGCAATGATATCGTGATTCGAGGAAATTCACCATCGGGTGTTCTTTGGCGCATTGAAGGTATGAACGTACCCAATCCCAATCATTTTGCAACAATCGGTACTACGGGAGGGCCTGTAAGTGCTTTAAATACGAACATTTTAAAGAGCTCCGATTTCTTTACATCAGCTTTTCCATCTGAATATGGCAATGCCAACGCAGGTGTTTTTGATTTAGGATTCCGAAAAGGCAATTCTGAAAAACGAGAACACACATTTCAATTGGGTGCTTTGACGGGTCTTGAAGCCATGACAGAAGGACCTATTAAAAAAGGAAATGGATCTTCTTATTTAGTTGCGTATCGTTACGCATTTACTGGAGTCGCGCAACAACTTGGTATTCCTGTTGGTACAGCAGCTACTCCTTTCTATCAAGATTTGTCTTTCAAAATAGTAAGTGGTGAGTCTAAAGCAGGTCGTTTTACTTTGTTTGGCTTGGGTGGTAAAAGCAAGATTAGTTTCCTACGCGATGAAATTGATTCAACTGATTTATTTGCCGATCCATCAGCTAATAGTTATTTCACGAGTGATATCGCGATGGTAGGTTTAAAACATTTTATTCGCACTGGTAAAAATTCATATGTCAATACCATTATTGGTGGTAATTACTCAGCTTCTAATTTTACATTAGATACTTTACAAAACAATAATAGTGAATTACCGATTCGTGCGGTTGAAAATCTAACAAGTCGTTTAGTTTACAATATCAATTCATCATACAACACCAAAGTAAATTCACGCCTATCTATCAAAGCAGGACTTATGGCAGATTTGATGAATTTAGATTTAGATTATCGCTATCGTCGTTTTCAACCCGATTGGAAAGTGGTTTGGAATTTCGATGATAGAACTACCTTATGGCAAGCTTACTCGCATGCTAAATACAATTTCAGTGATCAATTAACCCTAAACGCAGGCTTACACGCTCAGTATTTAAGTTTAAATAATTCTACTTCAATAGAACCACGCGTGGGTTTGCGCTATCAAGCAGCACCCAAGCATACTTTCAGTTTGGGCTATGGCTTACATAGTCAAATGCAAGCACTCGATGTTTATTTCTATGAGCAAGTTCAAGCAGATGGTAGTGTCAATAAATCGAATCAAGATTTAGATTTTACGCGTAGTCATCACTTTGTATTAGGTTACGATTTTATTCCCATGAAAGATTGGCGCATGAAATCTGAAATTTATTATCAATATATTTTCAATGCACCTGTTTCACAAACCGCGAATAGTTTTTCGATGCTAAACAATGGAGCGAGCTTTAATCCAACCAATGTAACCAATTTGGTAAATGATGGTACTGGAAGCAATTATGGATTCGAGCTGACTATCGAGAAGTTTTTCAGTAAAGGATATTATGGTTTACTTACAACTACTTTATATGAGTCGAAGTATAAAGGTAGCGATGGGATAGAGCGCAATACCGCATTCAATGGGCGATATGTATTTAATGTGCTAGCTGGTAAAGAATTTAAATTAGGTAAACAAAAACGCAATACATTTTTTACAGATGTAAAATTAACTTCTGCCGGTGGAAGGTATTACACGCCAGTCGATTTAGCGGCTTCGCGTTTAGCCAACGAGCAAGTGCTTAAAGGGGATGAGTTTGCCTACACACAACGAAACCCTGAGTTCTTTCGTTTAGATGTGAAAGCGGGATTCACTTATAATAGCGCCAAACGTAAATTGTCACATTCATTTTTCTTCGATATTCAAAATATAACCAATCATAAAAATGTATTTGCCGAGCGATACAATACCGTTACCAATGTAGTAAACACGGCTTATCAAATTGGTCTTTTTCCTAACTTCACCTATAAGTTGCAGTTTTAGTTTTGTATGTTTGGTTTATAAACGTTTAATATTCTTCCTTCGTCATGCGACATAACAAGTACCGATTCATTTTTATGATCCTTTTGGGCGCATGCATGACGCTTGTGTTAAAGAAGCTTGTTTACACAATGCCTCAAGATCATTCAATCATATTCGATTTTGCTATTTCAATTTTGATAACCATACTTGTTTGGGAAGGTAACCTTAGGCTCGATGCTTGGCTCAATCAAAAGGTCCCTTGGATGTCAAATCCCAAGAAAAGACTTTTATATCAGTTTTTCATTTCAACAATTTACAGCAGCATTAGTATTTATTCTCTGATGACGCTTTACGATTCGATTTTTTGCAACTTAGGACTGGAGCAGCATCAAATACTACAAAAATCGTTGACAATAAGTATTACAGTTTCTTTATTGTTACTTACTGTTGAAATAAGCTATCAGTTTTTTAAAAACTGGAAGAATTCTTTACTTGAAATTGAAGGTTATAAAGCGGCCAGCGCGCAAGCACAATTACAAAGTTTGAAAGAACAAATTAATCCACATTTTTTATTTAATAATTTGAGTGTGCTTACTTCGCTGGTTCATAAAAATCAAGATAAAGCTGTTGATTTTATCAATCAATTGGCAAAAGTGTACAGATATTTACTTGAAAGCAAGAATCACGAATTAGTGACTTTACAAGATGAATTAACTTTCATAGATTCATATAATTATTTATTACAAATTCGATTTGACAAGAGTCTTTCCTTTCAAATTGAAATTAACGAAAAGTATAAGCACTTTTATTTGCCGCCCATGTGTTTACAAATGCTCGTTGAAAATGCCATCAAACACAATGAGGTTTCAATTGATTATCCATTGCATATTCTTATAAAAACTGACGAAGATTATCTTATAGTCAGCAATAATTTGCAAAAGAGAACACAAAGTGAGCAGAGTTCAAAAACAGGTTTAAAAAATATTGAAGCACGTTATGAATTTTTTACAGCAGAAAAAGTATTGATACGAGAAACGGAGGCGAAATTTGAAGTGTCGTTACCATTAATTTCTAAATTATGAGAGTTGTAATTGTTGAGGATGAAGTCTTATCAGCTGAATATTTAGCGGATTTACTTCAGAAATTAGATAGATCTATTCAAATTATTGCTCAATTTGATAGTGTTAAAAAATCGGTTGCCTCGTTTCAAAGTGGATTGGAAGCTGATTTATTGTTTTTCGACATTCATTTAGCAGACGGTTTGAGCTTTGAAATATTAGCAAAACATCCTTTGGAAGCGCCTATTATATTTACCACCGCATATGACGAATATGCCATAAAGGCATTTAAGCACAATAGTATAGATTATTTATTGAAGCCAATCGGGATGAGTGATTTATCTGCGGCATTAGATAAATTTCATCGCTTCAAACAGCCCTCCCAACTTGATTTAATTAAGCAAATGGGAAAGTTTTATCAACAGTTAAGTAAGTCGTACAAGAGTAGATTTATGGTAAAGTCTGTTCAAAGTATTGATTCAATAAATACATCACAAATCATTCATTTTCAATCAGTTGAAAGTATTTCTTTTCTAGTGGGTAACGATGGGAAACGATATCCTGTTGATTATAGCATGGATGATTTAGAGGATTTAGTATCACCAGCAGATTTCTTCAGAATCAATCGAAAAGTGATAATTCGAATCAGCAGCATACAAAAGGTGAGTAGCTATCTGAACAGTCGTTTATATGTTCATGCTCCGCATTTAACTGGCGATTTAGCAGTTGTAAGTAGGGATAGGGTAAATGATTTTAAGGCTTGGTTGGATGCATAAAAAAAAGGCTATACGATTGTACAGCCTATAATATTAAATATTTTAATAATATTATTTCTTCGCTAAATGTTCAGCCACTTTATCTTTATGAACGATGGCTTCTTTGAAAGTATATGCACCAGTTTTTGGGCTACGAACCGCACGAATTACTTTCGTCCAGTTTTTCGCGTCAGCTGACGCTTTCAAATCTTTTTTCTGTGCGGTTTTTGCTGCTTTTGCCATGGTTTATCTTATTTGATTTCTTTGTGAACAGTATATTTTTTCATAATCGGATTGAATTTTTTCAATTCAATACGTTCTGGTGTGTTTTTCTTGTTTTTTTGAGTGATGTAACGACTTGTACCAGGAAGACTCGAGTCTTTATGCTCGGTACATTCTAGTATTACTTGAACTCTGTTGCCTTTTTTTGCCATTGCTTATAAAAATTTTGAGGTAGCTTATTATTAAATGTGTTGTCCTTCTGAGCGTAAACGCTTAACAACGTTATATAATCCTTGTTTATTGATGGTACGCATTGCATCGGTAGTCAATTTTAGGGTAATCCATTTATCTTCCTCAGCTAAAAAGAACTTTTTTGCCTGTAAATTAGGCATAAAGCGTCGTATGCTTTTCTTGTTAGAAAACGATACTTTGTTTCCTTTTAACGGTGTTTTTCCTGTCACTTGACAAATGCGTGCCATTTCTTTAAAAATTTAGGATTGCAAAAGTAGGGTTTATTCTTTGAGAAAACAAGAATAAGTTAGTGCAATTTTAGTAAAAAAATGTCTAATGCGATGTATTTATGTGAATCCTAGCTTTCAGATGTCTAGAATTAAGGTTCATGAATGAGCCTTTCAACGATTTGTCGTGCTCGCAAAGATGCATCTTATAGTATCATAGACTTAACTATTTCATAGGTGAATTCGTGTTGGCTGGATCTTTTTTCTGCTGTTTTTTAGCAATGAAACTACCTCATAAGCGGGGAGCATAAAAAAGGACGGCCAATTTAATTAGTACAATGAATCCTTCAAAGTGGTTTAATATTGATAGCATGCTAGCTTTTGAAAAATAGTTTGAGGTAAATAATAGTGTATGAATATTTCTTGCTCTAATTTGCAATCCAATTATTTCATCAATTGGCTTTACAGCAACACGAATTACAAGCATTACAAGCATATCTCCCCGCTAATACAGCTGGTTGGGTGATAGATTATATGCACAGCTACAAAATACATTTGAAGATAAAACGTGAACGTCGTACTATTTTGGGTGATTATCGACCAGCGCACAGGGGCAAACCTCATACGATCTCAGTGAATGCCAACTTAAATTCTTATCATTTTTTAATCACTTTTTTACATGAGCTCGCGCATTTAATCAATCACCTCAACATGGGGCATCGCGCGTTGCCACATGGTGCCGAATGGAAAGCGGTTTTTTCTAATCTATTAAAAAAATTTCTCGATGCCGAAGTTTTTCCAAAAGATATAGCATTCGCGATTATAAAATCTCTACAAAGCCCTTCTGCCAGCACATGCAGCGATCCTTATCTTTATAAGATACTCCGAAAATATGACCATGAAACCGAGAAATTTTTGATTGACGAACTAAATCTAGGAGATCACTTTAAAACAGATAAAAATCAAGAATTCAAGCTACTCGAAAAACGAAGGACACGATTTGTATGTGAGGATTTGACTAGCGGCAAGAAATATTTGTTTCCTGGCATTTACGAAGTTTATAAACTTTAGTTAAAATTTTGGCTAATTTATATATATTTGTATGGTACTAAAATAAAAAAGCGAGGATAGCCATTATATGATTTCTTGCATCAAATGAATATTTTGGTACTACATTTTTTAAATAGATTCAAATGAGAAAAATCATTGTTGCTGTGCTTTTATTCATCGTGTTCGATGCCCAAGCCCAATTTGATTATAAACAAAATAATGATATAGATGTGCCAACTTTGGGTTGGCAAACGGGTTTAGTGGGTGGCGGTTATACAGCAATGCTGCCGAATAGAGATGATTTGGATGCCGACCTCAGGCTAGACCCGCAATCTATTAATTTCGCTTATGGTGGTGGTCTAGAGAGAATTTATTGGTTTCAGCATACAATTGGCTTCGGAGCACAGTTTTTATATTGGAATGCAGGTGCAGCTTATGTTGGTGATGATACAATAACCAAAATACAATTAAATGGTAAATCTGAAATGACTTATCTAAAGATGCCATTACTCTTTCATTTCAAGTCTTACAATAGATATTATCCAAATCGCCGTGTTCGTTTTACCGCTTCATTTGGACCTTATGCTGCTTTAATGCTAGGTTTTAAGGATGAATTTGTTTACACAAAAGAAACTGATAAAAATTATAGACAAGTTTCTACTTTTGATGGTTTCCGTTTTACTGATGTAAATGGAAGTAAAGGAACCTTGTCGGGCAGAATATATAATCCTATTGATATTGGTATGGTATTCGCTTTTGGTGGTGAAGTACGTTTGGGTCGAAGAAGCGTATTGGTTTTGCAGCTGCGAACTGATATTGGCTTTTCGAATGTCGAAAACACACGAGCTCTCACCTTAAAATATGAGAATACAAGCACAGAGATGAATTTTAATGTTTGGAATGGTTACTATGCCAAGTTTATCCAACCTAATTCCATTGATGTTTTAAAAGGATTTGAAGCGAACAGACCCGTAACACGTAATTTCAGTGCAGGAGGTTTTTTGGCCTATCGCCGTTATATGACCAAATAAGATTTAACATTTAAGAAAACAGAATGAAGAAATATATAGCTATCATTTTTTGTGTTGTTATATTCAGTGAGACAAAGGCTCAGAATGAAGGGAGGATTGGTATTTTCACTGGGATTAATAATACCACACTTTTGAATAAAGACGATAAAGCTTTTGGTGATTTTTTGCCAACCTTCAAATCCAATGTTGGGATTGATGGCGCTTACCATTTTACTCTTTTTAAAACTTTGGCCGCTGGTATTGGTTCGGAAATGAGCTACACGAGCACCGGACAAAATTATAGTGGTTCGTATCAAGATAGTACAAGTTACTATGCGTATTCACGACTCCAATATGTGCGATTCGGTATGTTTCTTCATTTGGGTACACCCTTACGTCGATCTGTGGCGATTAGTTATGGTAGTGGTTTTGCTTTCGGATTTCTAACGGGTTATCAAGATCGATACGAACTTATTAGATACAATAATAGCCGATTGATAGCAGATGTAAGGAACCAAAATATAGATTTAATTGATTCTTCGACAACCAAAGCAACCATTAATGAGCCATTATATAACAGAACAGATTTGACTCTATTTAATAAGCTTGGGCTTGATTTTTTAATCGGCGATAACTTTGTTTTAAGTATTTATGGTAGATATGACATGGGTATGTCATCCGTTGAAAATCATATGAATCACAAGATTATCATTCAATCGGAACCTGCGACCACACAAGATTTTGTATTGCATTATCAAAAAATAAAGTATCGTCAAACTTCTGCATTACCATCTGAAAGGAGCATCACAACCAATAATTTCGGCGGTGTTTATTTTTCATTGCGCTATCGAATTTGGAATAAGGATAAAACCGAGTTTTGGTACAAACAACGCCAACTTAAGAGTAGATAATTTACCGGCTAGCGAGGTGATTATTTAATACCCATGATTCTTGCCCAGAGTTCACTAAAAGCTTTTGCGAAATTTTCTTTGTTTTGTTCAGGCTCCACAAAAGCCATTTGCCATTTCCCATTCTCATAAAATATACCATAGTGAAAAACGAATGATTTTTCTAGTGTGGTATCTTTCAAATTATTTTTACCAAATTTTACCGCATAGTAATCAAGTGTATCGCCATTTTGTCGACAAATAGAATAGTCTTTCGAAAACCATGCTAGACTTTTCATGTCTTCTTGATCTGGATGATTGTTTGCTAAATGTATTTGCCTTGGATAAGCTGTCCATTTAATATTTTTATCCTTATCAAAGTATGAGTATTCGGCCGTATATAAAACAGAATCATTCACTGCATTCGCATACCACAATATATTATTTAGAATAAATGGATTCGTCATGAATTTGATATGTGGAATTTTATTTTCAGCCAATGACTTTTCAAATAAATTATTCATGTATAATTTATTCACGAACGTAAAACCTAAATAAGCCAAGCAATACATCACAACATATTTGTTTAGCTTGAAACGAATATTTTCCCGATTGGAATAAAATAAACTGACCAAGCTTAAAATCAACATGGGGGCTGTAAATACTAAATCAACAATCGAAATATTATTAAGTGCGTAACTTTCGTTGGTGAACGGTAACCACAACCTTGTTCCATAGTTTGTACACCAATCTAGCAATGAATGCCCCCATAGGCATGTCATCCATAGTATGAGCATTTGCTTGAAGCTGACTTTATTTTTAAAAATTAGATAGCTCAAATAGGCTAGGGGAATACCATATAACAATTCCCAAAATAATGAATGTGTATGTCCACGATGATGACACATATACATACGTGCATCTTTAATGCCTGTGTAAATTAAATCGAAATCTGGAAACGTTTTCGCCAGTGCGCCAATAAGCATACCCCAGCGACCTATTTTTTTCCCGACGGTTAATTCGCCTATGGCGGCTCCAATTAATATGTGCGAAACTGAATCCATGTTTTACTTAATTATAAATTATTATCTATCGCTTCTTGTGTTCGATCTATTCCCCAACTCATAAACATACCTAGAAAAATAAATTGCCTTGCGGTGGGGGTAATTTCTTGGCGGAAAAATTGCCCATCATTATTCAAATCTTGTGCAGCGTAATTGTAGCCATATACTTGTTTGAAATTAAAAGGATTATTTACGCTCAGCACAAATACAGTAAATGCTTTTTTTATATTCCGCAGATAATTAAGCGATAAACTAAAATTATGATAATCTATGGTTCTGTCTTGCAGAAAAGCATTCTTATTTGCCATTGTGTTTCTATTGAAATAAGGACGTCCTGATGAATAAGTATAGGTACCATTTATTCCAAACATTCGTTTTACCCAGAATTTTTTAAATACCAAACTGCCAACATGATTCGCCACAAAATCAGGTTGAGCCTCTCTGATATAATTCTGAAAATCTCGTTTCGAATCGATGAATGAATAAGAGACCCAAAAATCAATGCCTTTAATTGATTTTTTATCACGATAGAAAAGTTCAATACCTCGAGCATAACCTGAACCTGTATTTGATATTTGTGTTGGGGCAAATGCATTATCATTGTGCTTAATTAAATCAGCATAATTTTTATAGTAAGTTTCAAGGCGGAGTAATCTATCTTTTGGTTGGTATTGATAATTTAATATAAAATGATCTGCACGTTGAAAATTTAAATTGCTTTTATTTATCAAGTAAATCAAATCTGGTTTTTGATAGAATTGTCCAAAAGCAAATGAAAATTGACCTTTTTTGTTGATTTTATAAGCTGTTGAAAATCTTGGCGCAATATTCCATCTGTTCAATAAGGCTGAGTGTTCTGCTCTAACGCCAATTTTACCCGCAATATCATTAGAAACATATATATCACCTTCAGCAAATGCTGCGGTGAGGTGATCGTTTTTCTCAGGTGTTGGTCTTTCAATAAGTGCTCTTAATTGTTCGGGGAAGGCATCTACTATATCATGACTATAAATGTATTCAGTTCCAAATCGAATGGAGTTCAAATTATTCAAGTCTTTTTGTAAAACTATTTTATTCGTAATCATTACATTTCTATTGTGAATGCTTATCCAATTTGAAGCGCCAAAATTAGAATCTACAATTAACTCGTTTCGTGTATTTAAGGTTTTCGTATTAATATTATCTTTATTATAGCTAGCACTTGCACCTATGTTTAGTTTCCAAGTACTATTTAAATATTCTTTGTAAGATACGTTTCCATATAAATTATTATTTGCAACACCATATTCATCATTGTACGATAATAAGTCGTTGTTATAATCTCGGCTCGTAATATTCGCTCTTTGAATATTTACATCTGTATGGTTGATATATCCATAAAATTTTATGATGCCATTTTTTGAAGTCTTCTTACGATAATTCAAATCTATTTGATGAGCGGTTGGCGCTTTTTTAAAATTGATATTTTGTTTAATGAGCGCGAAGTAAGGAGTAAGATTTGTATAATTATATCCGATGCCGAAAGACTCCTTTCTTTTTTTATTTAGAGTTTGAATATTGCCTCCAATGCCTACGGTTGAAGCATTAAAGTTCGCAGATGCTCGATCGGGTAAATCAATAGTTTCCAAAATAACGGCTGAAGAAAGTGCTTGCCCATATAGCGCGGAGTATCCTCCAGCGCTAAATACAGTTCCCTTAAAAATAAATGGGTTAAATCTGCCTCGTGCACCTAAATCTGGGATGGCAGCTGTAAACGCATTTCTTACAAATGTGCCATCGATGAAAGTTTGTGTTTCGTTGCCAGTTCCTCCTCTTACAAACAGACCTTCTCTATCATTTACTTGTTGTGTGCCTGGTAAAGTTTTTAAAGCACCATAGCTATCTCCGTTACTTCCAGCAGTTGTAACTATATCAAGTGCTTTTAATACAGTTCCCTTTTTTTCATCGCTGGCTTCAAATGCTCCAGCACTAATTACAACTGCTTTTAAGTCGTTCACTTTTTCTTTAAGCACAAAATTTACTTCGATTTGTTTTTCCGACAAGAAGATTTTTTTTTCAGAAGATGCGAAACCTGTATAAGTTGCTTTTAATATAAGAGAATCTTTTTCTGAGATTGTAAACAGAAATTTCCCATCAGCCTTCGTAGTTGCACCATCAAAACTACCTACTATACTAATGTTTACGCCTGTTAAAGGTTCATTTTTTGTATCAGTTACCAATCCGCTAATGGTGGTTTGTGTAAAACTTTTCAAACACCATAGCATAACTATTAAGAAAGTAAGAAGATTTTTTTTCATTTTGTTTTTCAAATATTGGATGCAAATTAGTTCATCAAAAGTGATTTTATGGCCATCTTATGCATTTGATTGTGTATCCATTACTGTTCATCCCCCATATTATGTAACCGGTATTTCGCAAGTAGATAAAACAATTATTGATTATTTTCATTCTTAAAAAATACACTAACAAAAAAACAATTGTTTCGCCATAAGCTCAAACAATTTTTATTTTATAAAGAGATATATTCTCACAATATTTCTTACACTCATTTGTCTTTTCAATTACTGACAAAGTAAGTACCCAATGCCAGGCTTGCTTCACCGCAACCATTGATTGCTCAAATACCTCTAGCATATAGATGAAAGCTATATGCTATTAGAATGTTTTTCTGGAGTTTCGCTAACATACATAAAAAAGGGTTCGTCATAAATCCAAACAATTTTAGTATTATGAAAGGATATATTCTCTCCGCAATTCTCGCACTAATTTCTATTTTCAATTCAGATAAAATGAGCGCCCAATGTCAATCATGCTTTGTAGCTACCATTGACCCTCAAAGTCCGTACAATGTAAATGTAGATGCAAGCTGTTCGACACCTAGTGTTTATAACTACGAATGGATTGTAGATGGACAATCCTATATTTCATTTCCACTCCCTTATATGCAAATTCCATTTTATACGTTCGGTAATCATACCATTACATTAGTGGTTTATGATGCAGGTTGTGTTGATTCTTCAACTCAAATTTTAACGCTTGCTCCTAATTGCCAAGCAGCTTTCAGTTACACGGTTGCAAGCAATTTAGTTTATTTTTCTAATAGTTTTAGCTCACCCTATTCAGTTTATACCTACGATTTTGGCGATGGAACCACAGGCATTGGTGCGAGTCCATATCACAATTATCCAACACCAGGAACTTATATGGTAACTTGCATTACAAACGATAGTATTAATAATTGCACGGATACTTCTTCATCAGTTGTCACCGTAACTGGGAATCCTACGACATGTCAAGCGAATCTTTTGGTTTATACAGACCCGTTTACTGGAACTCTATACGCAGATGCAACCTCAAGCACTTATGGTCAGTTTAGCACTAATTTCAATTTTTACTTGAACGGTGTTTTACAAACAACAACACAATCTGGCTATTATTCTGGATTTCTCCCTTCTGCTGGTGCTTATACAGTTACTGTGGTTCTTACGGACATATTTGGCAACAATCCATGTGATACCGCAACCCAAGTAATTAATTATTTAGGACCAAACAATGGTGGTTGTTATGCTTGTTTCTCATCTTGGAACAATATGACAGGAGATTCTATTTATGTGGATGCTTCATGCGCTTACCTGCCAACTGGTGGTTCCATGGAATGGGTTATTAATGGTATTCCTTCAAGTAATAATTCCTCATCTCAACTTTTAGGGTTTCCTACCTTGGGTTATCAAACAATTGGATTATTTATTAAAGATAGCTCAGGTAATGTTTGCGATAGTAATTACCAATATTTTTATACTTACGTGATTGTACCCCCATGTAACTCATGTCTGGTCATTTCACAGGTTGGGGGTTCTACGAGCGATTATATCTTTGATGCTACATGCGCGAATAGCAATGCTTCATTTTACTACTTTAGCGTGAACAATAATTACATAGCTTCTAGTCTTAATCCTGTATTCAACTATTCGTTCACACAAAGTGGCACTTACGATATTTGTGTACAAAGCTCGGATTCATCTGGTACCGTGTGTAATCAAGTTTGTCAAACAATTGTTGTAAACACACCAACGGTAACCAATTTTACGCTTGCTGGAACTATATTTAAATATGATAATAATACTTTTGCGCAAGTACCAACTACAGCAAATGAAGCTAAGGTCTATCTCATTAAATTAGGTACTGGTGGTATTTTAAATGCTATTGATTCTACTACAACCAATGCTTTCGGGCAATACGCTTTCACCAATAAACCCATTGATGATTACCGTATCAAAGCGGCTTTAGAAGTTACAAGTCCAGACTATTCATTCAATGTACCAACTTATTATCAATCTGGTAATATGTGGTTTGATGCTCAAGTAATTACATTATTTGGCAATTCATACAACAGAGATTTTGTTTTCAATTTTGGGTACAACACAGGGGGTAATGGTTTCATTGGTGGTAATGTTTACGCGGGTGCTAACAAGCCAGCACGAACCGCATCGGCTACAGAGGTGACATTAATATTAATGGATGTATCGACCAATAAGCCAGCAGCTTATACAAAGCCTGATATTAATGGCAATTACTCTTTCCTTAATATTGCTGATGGTGCCTATAAAATTTATGGTGAATTGTTGAATCGCGCTAGCATACCAGAAAATATTGTAATCGGAGCAACCACTCAAACACATACAAACAAAAATTTCGTATTCACAGACAATGTAATTCAACCAACCTCAGCACCAGCTTCAGTAGATATTGTAAGTCTTAAAAGCGATTTAGTCATGTTCCCGAATCCTGCAACCAATGAGTTCACAATTATAAATACAAATGATGCTTGTACTCTCAAAATAATGGATATGGTTGGTAAAGTGATGACATCGTTTGAACTAAAATCAAATGAGCGTAAATCAATAAATGTTACACAATGGACAAAAGGAATCTATGTGGTTCAAGAAGAATCAAAGGGTACTGTAAAGTCTAAGAAGATAGTTGTTCAATAGTTCGTTAGTTTGTTTAATAAAGAAAAAAGTCACGCATTTTATGTGTGACTTTTTTTATGGGTACCAATATGTTCAAATCATGAAGATTTCAATAAGGCAAGATTCGGAAACTTAGCTACATATTTCTCAAGTCAAATTCTTGCGATAGGTTCATCATCAATAATTATACGTGTCATAGATGTAGTTTGAGTTATACTTTATTTTCGAAATAGTCATTAGATTCATTGATGTTGAAAATATATTTTTTGGGGTAAAGCAATTCTAATCTTTTTTGAATGTTTGCTAACCCAATTCCTTTCATGTCTGTTTGTATTTTAGGTTTAGAGGCATGACTTTTTTTACTTGAAGCGAGAGCTGATTGCCATTTGTTAGTATAGAAGAAATATCTATAAACAACTCACCTTTACTATTCATAGTTGCATATTTAGATGTATTTTCAACAAATGTGAGTAGCAGCATTGGTGATATAAGAAAAGGCAAATGAGGATCTTCAATATGGAGTGTTACTTTATGTTCATCCGATTTCCGAATTCTTCTTTATCAACTGAATCTCGTAGAAAATTAATTACCGATCAACTCGAAAATGGTAATTATTTTGTTCAAATAAACTTGGGAAAACATGAAGCAATCAAAAAGTTTTGTAGGTAGTAGTTTTAGAAAAATAGGCGCAAAAAGGTAAGCTCTCATTTAATTGTAAAATGGGGTCTTATTCTTTTATTTGCGTGAGGTAAGCAGCAAGGATTGTAATTTTTCCAATTCGCTTTCCGTTAAATGCCGCCATTTGGCTATTGGCAATTTTCCTAATTCGATATTCATAATTCTCACACGAGTTAGCGATTGTACTTCATAACCTAAAGTTTCACACATACGTCTTATTTGTCTGTTTAATCCTTGTTTGAGTATAATACTAAACTTTTTGCTACTTAATTGTTTGAGTTTACAGGCGAGGGTGGTAGTGCCTAAAATTTCTACACCTTGCGACATAGTTTTCAAAAAAGTTTCATTGATACTTTTGTTGACAACAACAATATATTCTTTTTCATGATTATTCTCTGCGCGTAAAATTTTATTTACAATATCGCCATCATTCGTGAGCAGTATCAAGCCTTCAGAATCTTTATCGAGTCGCCCAATAGGAAAAATTCGTTTCGGATAATTTAAGTAAGAAATAATATTGGTTTTGTCTTTGGTATCAGTTGTAGTTGTTATGCCAGTTGGCTTGTTATAAGCGATATAAACACACTGATTGCTTAGCGTTCGTTTTATCTTTTCAAAATCAACAAATACATTGTCACTTGGTTTAACTTTATCTGTTAATTTCGCAACCCTTTCATTTATCAGCACGCGTCCCTGTTCTATTAGTTTGTCAGCTTCACGGCGCGAGCAATAGCCCGAGCTACTCACAAATTTATTTACTTGAATCAGATTTTCATCCATACAACCACAAATATATAACCTAGCAAGTTCGAAAGTATAAATAGAATTTTTGAAATGTAAAAGATATTCGCAAGTATGCTTATCTTGCTTACTTATCGAAATTTAAATATATGCGAAGTTTACGAATCGATGTTTTTATCATTCTCTATTTATTTATATTGGTGGGTATTCATGTGTTGGCAAGATTTGTGAATATTTCTCCTGACTCGCTTTCAATTCTGCGGCTTTTAGGCGTTGCATTTTTAGTTTATTTTGGGTGGAATAAAAAGAGTTTGCCAACTTGGATATTGATTGCCATGCTCATCGGTGTTGAAATTGGATTAGATTTTCCAAAGTTCGCAATCAATCTGGAAGTGCTGAGTAAAATATTTTTAAAGCTGATTAAAACTATTGTGGCTCCGCTCATTTTTGCAACTTTAGTGGTTGGTATTGCAGGACATTCTAACTTGCGACAAGTGGGTCGTTTGGCCTGGAAGTCACTTTTATATTTTTATTTCGCTACAACGTTGGCATTGTTTTTAGGTTTAGCAGTTATCAATTTTTTGCCAGCCGGCAAAGGAATTAAACTTACACAGGATATTGTACAAGAAATGCCAGAGACAAAAAAGCAAACTTGGCAAGAAATAATTTTACATATTTTTCCAGACAATATAGCAAAGTCGATAGGCGAAGGTCAAGTTTTACAAGTCGTAATTTTTAGTATCATTTTTGGTTTGGCATTGGCCATGTTAAATGAAAAACTACGTAAGCCTATGTTAGATTTCTCCGAGAGCTTGGCAGAAACCATGTTTAAATTTACAAATATCGTGATGTATTTTGCGCCTTTCGGTGTAGGTGGAGCCATTGCATACACAGTTGGTAAAATGGGTATCAATGTTTTGTGGAATGGGATTATGCTTATTGGAGATTTGTATTTAGCACTTATCTTGTTTGTGATTTTAATTTTAGTTCCAATTTGCATGATCGCACGTTTGAATTTACGCAATTTGCTTAAGTCAGTTGCTGGTCCTTTTACACTCGCATTTGCCACCGCAAGCTCCGAAAGTGCGTTGCCGAAGGCTATGAAGAATATGGAATATTTTGGAGTACCACGTAAAATAGTATCCTTCGTTATGCCATTGGGTTACAGTTTCAATTTAGATGGCACAACTTTGTATTTATCCCTAGCGAGTATTTTTGTGGCTCAAGCTTGCGGATTAGAACTCAGCTTTGGTAATCAATTACTCATCGTGTTTACCTTGATGATTACAAGTAAAGGTGTTGCCGGTGTTCCGCGAGCTTCTTTCGTAATTTTATCTGGAACCATTGCTTCATTTTCTTATTTAGGCTTCAAAGAATGGCCTTTGTATATTATTTTAGGTATCGATGCCATGATGGATATGGCTCGCACGAGTATCAACGTCTTGGGTAATTGCATCGCAAGTGCGGTTATCGCGCGATGGGAAAATGAACTTGATGATAGCAAAATGAATGCAACTGATTTTGCGGTAGAAAAGACAACCTAATTTGTTACGAGTGCTTAACTTTTGATTTCAGCAGAATTTATAAAACATATACTTTAGGGCGGCACACAGGCTATCCGCTGCAATCTTTGCAACCAAGCGCATTGTTGGCCATGCTTTGCAAAGGATTTCCGCTATTATCCTTGCCGCAATACAAAATTTCGTTGCTGATTTAAGCCAAATTACGCAATCGGATTTTACAAAGTAAAATTTTAGTGTGTTAGTTGGAGTTAAGCTCAGTATTCTGGATTGTTGACTTATCTGGTCGTTCTTTTCAATCTGAATCTTTCAGCCCTATCGCTTGGAGTTACCTATCCGGAGGTCGTTTTTAGCGGGTAATTTGCGCACTAAATGGCATTCCTTTGACACTCATTCAAGAGTAATATTAATTATTTTCATCATCTATTAAGACCTATTCATCAGCGTATTTAAGCTTTTGGCAGACTAATTGCCTTAAAATATCACATAAACCCTTTGTTATGCGATTTGCTGTATTCATGTTTATTTTAGTTTGTTCGCTAACTAAACTTGCGCAAGCACAAAACAATAGCTCTGAAACGCTTTTTCGCAAACAGATAGAACTATTAAATAGTGAAAGCACTGAGCAATACTTTCACACACTAAAAAGGGCGATGTGCAAATGAAACGTAGTACAGAATTGACTATGATTATGCTTCTACGAGAGGGACATTGGTATCAATATATTGTTGTAGGCGATCCGGAGGCAACTCGTTTTGAAATGAAATTCGGTTTGCAAGGTGTAGGGGATATCATCACCGATAAGTATTACAATCGCAAAACAGGTGAATTTTGGACTAGCTTTTCCTTTGTTTGTTCAAGAAGTAGAAAATATTTAATGACTTTTTTCCAACGTGGTCCCCACAAACAAATGAAAGGTTCTATTGCCATCATGGAAAAAGAAGGTGGCAGTCCGAGTGGATATTACACCATGAAATAATTTGTTTTTGAATGAGTGATTGTCATGGTATATTGTCAATCGTTTTGCACTTAAGCACATTATGAATTGTAGTATTTCAATGAGTGTGCAATAAACAAGGTAAAGTGTATTATGAATCGCGTTCTATTAGGAACTCATGAGCGTTTTATTAGCTTTTTAATTGAACATAACGCGGGTAAATTTCCATTATGGTTATCACCATTTTAGGTTAAAATATTACCCATCAGAGATAAATTTATGGACTACTGTCTAGCTGTACAAAAAGCAATTGAAAAAAGCTGGTATTCGAGTTGAGATTAATGATCGAAGTGAAAAAAATGGTAAAAAGATTCGCGATAAAGAAATAGCGCATATACATTATATGTTTGTAATTAGCGAAAAAGTAATGAATGAGTAAGAGCGTGAGAAGTAATTAAAAATCAGAATGAGAATTTTTTCCGATTGCTCGGCTAACTTCTCTTATTCTCACTCTGATTTTGTGCGCGAGAGGAGATTCGAACTCCCAAGTCCTTTCGAACACAGCCACCTCAAGGCTGCGCGTCTACCAGTTTCGCCACCCACGCATTTATGCAAATATCAAATTTCAAAATGCAAATTCCAAACTATCTTTTTAATTCAATACGAAAAGTTGTGCCTTTACCTACTTCAGATTTTTTTACATAAATATCTCCGTAATGATATTCCGACATAATTCTTTTAGAAAGTGATAGTCCCAAACCCCAACCGCGTTTTTTAGTCGAAAATCCAGGTTTGAATACTTTCTTAATATTTGATGGTTCAATACCTTTACCTGTATCAGTGATGTCGATATAAGTTAGTAGGATTTCATCCTTCACGATGATTCGAATTTCGCCAGTTCCGTCCATTGCATCTAGGGCATTTCGGATTAAATTTTCGATTACCCAATCAAACAAGGCACCGCTAATGAGCACTAGAACTTCTTCTTTATTAGATTCTATTGTGAATCTTACATTTTTAGAAGCTCGTTTTTGCATATACCAAACGATGCCATCAAGTCGTGCCATGAGTTCTTCTTGTTCCATTTTAGGCTTACTACCTATTTTAGAAAATCTATCTGCGATGAGTTGAAGTCGTTGCACATCTTTTTCCATTTCACTCATGGCTTCAACTTCGATATTACTAGATTTTAAATACTCAATCCATGCCACAAGGGAGGTGAGGGGGGTGCCTAACTGATGCGCTGTCTCTTTACTCATACCTACCCAAACTCTATCTTGGATTTGTCTGCTAGAAGTACTAATAAACGTGGCTACTATCAATAAAAATAGGAACAAAATTACAAGTAAGACATAAGGGAAAAAACGCAACTGCTTCAGTAATGCTGATTCTCCATAGTAAATAAATTGTGGTGGTCCGTCAATAATTTGTATCGAAATAGGCGTATGAGATTTCTTTATTTCTTCTAATAATTCTTCTTTTTCTTCTTTATTTAAAAGTTTAGTATCAACGTTTTTCATGTCGATGATATTAGCCTTATCGTCTGTCCAGATAACAGGTATCGTGGTGTTTTCAGAAATTAATTTTGACTCGACAATGTTCGCCTGTTCATCCGTTGACTTGGCAGTAGATTCTATAGCCTGACTAATTAACTCTACTCGTTTGCGTTCTTCTATGGCTAATTTTTTGGTTAGATTATTTGCAAAGTATAGGGCAAGGATAGCGATCATGCCAGCCACTAAGACAAGGAAATTTTTCCAATTTAAATAATTCTTTATCAAATGAAAATGATTGTTTCAAAAGTAAGATAAATAATATTCATTGTACTAAACTTATAATCATTATTGCACTAATTTGAACGATGCTTATACTTAACCATTAATGATCTGATGAGTTAATTTTTTCCAAGAGTACTTTTGTTTTTCTTCATCAAAGTGAAGATCCAAATCAATAAATTTATGATTCGTTATTTCTTGAATCGCATGAGCTAAATCACCTACTTCTGGTTTGCATACCTTGCCCAGAGAGGGTGGTACCATATCGGGTAAGGCACCTACGTTTGTAACCAATAAAGGTTGATGGAAATGATAAGCTAAGGGTGTTACACCACTTTGGGTGGCACTTGTATAAGGTTGAATTACGCAATTACATGCGCTAAAATATTGAGCTACTTGAGAATCTGAAATAAAATTGGTATGTAAAATTAAAAATTCTTGTATATCGTACTTTTTTATAATATCTAAATAATTTTTCTCATCTTCATAGAACTCTCCAGCAATGAGGAATTGAATCTTTTCAGGTAAAGCACCATATTTTTCTTTTAAAGTGTGTATGCTTTCAAATAAGAGATTTAAGCCTTTGTACTTTCTTATAAATCCGAAAAAAAGAAATATGAATGCGTTGGAATTTATTTCTAAGTTTTTTCGAGCTACTTCCTGACTAATTTTCTCACCAAATGTATCATAGAGAGGATGATTCACTTGTAAAATTGTCTTGGTTGTAAATTTCTTTAAATCACTTTTTACTTTTTCACTCATAGTTATAAAAGTACTAATTGGACTCACAAAATACTTAGTGAATAAAGTATCACCCATCCTTTTCTCATGAGGAATGATATTATCGGCAATACATGTGACTTTTGTATGTTTATTGGCTTTCACGATTCTTAATATCGTTCCTAAACAGGGTCCCATGAATGGAATCCAATATCGAACTACTACAATATCTGGCTTTAACTTTCTTATTCTATTTCCAATTTTTATCCAGTTAAATGGATTAATTGAATTGATACAAACTTGAATTGATAAGTTATCGGGGGGTGGTTCCGTCGAATATTGTGTTTTACCGGGGAAGAGGAAAGTGGGATATTGTAATGAAAATGAATAAATATGTGTTTCTATTCCTATTGCTTGGAATTCCATTGCTAATCTTTCATTGAATTTTGCTAGACCACCTCTAAGAGGATAAGCAGGGCCAATTATAATTACACTTCTAGTGTCTGACACTTGTTTCCAAATTTGAAATTAAACATTTTCTATCTTCATTTCCACACCTCTTATCTCCGATATTCTTTCTATAACTCTTTCCACAATGGCATCGGGGCAGGAGGCACCTGACGTAATTAATATTCGCAAAGGTTTTTTAATAGGTAAAAAATTATGGCTCACTTTTACCTGATGTGTATGTAAATCGAAATGAGAAATTGTTTCATTTGATAAAATGCAAGTTTCATTTTCAATATAGTAGGTTGGCAACTTTTCTTCACAAAGTTCTACTAAATGGCTTGTATTCGAACTATTATATCCACCTACTACAATAGCTAAGTCTGCCTCTTGAGCTAATAAACCTTTGGCTGCACTTTGATTATCATTGGTTGCATAACATAAAGTATCTCTTGTATCAGCAAATCGGTCTTGGATATGAGAATCATCTAAGTTGTATGTTTCTTGAATAACTTCTTTTAAATAAGCAGCGATTTCTTGAGTATCGCTTGCCAGCATAGTAGTTTGATTTACAACACCAATTTTTTGTAAATCCTTTTCAATGTCAAAGCCTATAGAAAATTGGTTCGCAAATTCTGTATAAAATTCAGCACTTGGTTTCTTTTGTTGAATGTACAAAGCAAGTTTTTTCGCTTCAGCAAGATCTTTTACAACTACTGATGCTGCATGAATGCTGCTATGGGAGAGGGTTGCTTTTGTTTCTTCATGAGAAGGCTTTCCATGTATAATAATTGTATAGCCTTTCATGCCAATTTGTTCTGACCGATTCCAGACTTTTTCAACAAAAGGACAGGTTGTATTATACTTTAAAGGATCAATTCCAATGAGTTTTAATTTTTCTTCAATATCCAATGTAGTTCCAAATGCAGGAATAATCACAATATCATCATGATTTAATTCATCCCAAGGATGATACATGTTGCCCTGTGTATCCATGATAAATCGAACACCACTTTTTAACAAATCTCCATTTACTTGCGGATTATGTATCATTTCGCTTAGCAAGAAAATTCGCTTATTCGGGTTTTCATAGACTGTTTTAAACGCAATTTCTATTGCATTTTCGACCCCATAGCAAAAGCCAAAATGTCGGGCTAAATAAAATTGAACATCACCAAAATCTAAGTGTGTAGGTGTAAAGTCTTTTTTAAGTTTGTCGCCATCTTTTCGTTTCTGTTTGATGGAACTAATCAATGGACTTCTATAAAATTCAGGTATTTCGAACGATTTCATGAACAAATGCGCTAATAAAATCAAATATAGACAAGATATATGCATTTAACCTGTTTTTTTTAATTCACTTCAGAAATTTACTTTAAATTTGAACGAAAATCTAAACTCTTATATGAGAATATTAATTGTACTTTTTTTATTCGTCAATTCGACAGTTTTTGCTCAAAATCAAGCAAAGCAAACACCCGTTGAGGTCAAATTTTATGGCTTTGCAAACCCACAATCAGACGATTTGGAATTGGTGCCTGCATACAGACAAATCACCTCGAAAAATGAATCTGCTGATGAAGAGGCTTTAGAAATAATAAAAAGAGCAAAAATGCAGTTGAAGCTTCAATCGCTGCAGAATGCAGTTCAAGGTGAGGAACTAGGAAAGGCAACTCGCAGTGGAGGTCCAACAACCCCAGTGCTAGAAGTTGGCTACAATGCCTTAAATTCTCAAGGGATTCCTCCAGATAATTCAATCGCTGTGAATAGAAATAATCAAATAGTTGCCTGCGTAAATAGTAGTGTTCGATATTACAATGCTACAAGCGGTGCAGGTTTAGTTTCTTCGATTGCTTTGGCCAATTTTTTTGCTCCAATGACGAATCCTTCTTTAGCTTCTTCAAACCTTTGTGATCCTAAAGCTTATTATGATCAAATAGCTGATAGATTCATTTTGTTTGCACAAACTTGTGATGGAAACTCCTCAACTTCTCAAATTGTTTTCGCATTTTCTAAAACAAATAATCCTACGCAAGGATGGTTTTTTTATGGTTTTTCAGGAAATCAACAAGCAGCCATTGGCCAAACTGGCTGGTTCGATTATCCAAAATTAGGTGTTTCAAATCATGATGTATTTGTAACGGGAAATATTTTTGATAATAGCATGGATTACATTGAATCGGCTATTTTTCAAATTGATAAGACAAAATGTTTCGCAGGTAGCCCTCTCGTTTCCGGAGATGCAATCATTCATACTAGCTTAGATTTTAATCCTTTTACAATCGTACCCATATCATCTGGTTCCACAGGAGGTTATGGTAACAACATGTATTTTATTTCTACGTCTAACACTGGATTTAGTGGAAACAACACATTTTTAAATATATACGAAATAACCAATATTGTTCAATCGAGTCCATCTGTAGTTGCCAAAAATTTAGATGTTTCAAATGCACCTAGTCCAGCTGAAGCTATACAAAAAGGTACGAATACTCGATTAAAAGTCGGTGATAACAGAGGGCAGGATGGCTTCTTCTTGCATGGAAGAATGCACTATGTATTTCACGGAGACGTAGATGGACAAGGTTATGCTAGTGTGGTATATTATCGTTTAAAACCTAATGGGTCAAATTGGATGGTAGACAAGCAAGTAAATATTAAAGCGACCAACAAAGATTTTTCCTTTCCTTCAATTTGCTCAATGGGATATTTAAATGATGTAAATGACCATTCTGCATTGATTGGCTTCACTTATGCATCTTCGAATGAATTCCCAGGCATGAAAGCAGTGTTTATTAATAACGAAGGAACAGCTTCGTCTCTGATAGAGGTTAAAACAGGAACAGGTTATGCTGACCCATACAATGATGGTTCTATCACTCGTTGGGGAGATTATTCAGGCATGTCTCGAGTATACAATGCAAGTAAACCTACTGCATGGTTCTTCGGGTGTTATGGAAATACCACACATGATTGGACCAATCATTTTGCAAAAATTACTTCACCGCAATGGCCATTTTCAACAAATGATTTGACCAACGAACAAGAAAAAATAACGATGTATCCAAACCCAATACGCGAAGAGATTGTAAGTGTGGATTTAGATTTAGTAGAGTCTGGCAAATTGGTAATAAGTTTAACCGACTTATCTGGTAGATTCATTAAAAAGGTATTAGAAATTAAAACGAATAAGGGTAATAACAATTTGAAGTTTAATGCGGGTGGTTTACCTAGTGGTAACTATCTCGTAAATTTTCAATTGAATGGTAAAACTATAAAGAATGAAAAAATTTCCGTTTTGGGTAAATAGCCTACTTGTCCTTGTTACGATAGGCTTACTATTGAATGCTCATGATTCTTTCGGAAAGAAGAAGCAGAAGAAAGTTACAAAATCTAGCCTATCAAAGAAGAAGTTGACTGAGATGCCAGAACCTGGGGTGCCTAACAAAGCGAGTTTAGACTCCCTGAAGCAAGCAAAAATGAAAACCAAAAAAGCTAGTTTGTTTGCCTCTAGCGATAAAACGATTGTGTCCTTTATAAGCAAAGGTGAAGGAATTGACAATGAATCCTTGGCAATTTTCGAAAAATTAGTTGCGAAATATCAAAATAATAGATCTTGCACTTATTCCTTTGAATTAAAAACATGGGGACGTGAAGGCGAAAGGGACTATTGTGTGAGTGCGCTAAGTAATGATTGTCTTGCCGACTTTACCTATGAAATGCAGCAACAATTCTCTAAAAAGGATCGAGTGCTTATTGAAAAAAATAAAACGTGTAAACATTAATTCAGACTAAGAATGCAAGATGTAATTGATATCCCTGTAAAATTTACGAAAGGAGCCATACTAGAATTGAAACGTCTGTTGAATGAAAAAGAAGACAATTCATTTTTGCGAGTAGGTGTAAAAGGAGGTGGTTGTAGTGGAATGACTTATGTTTTAGAGTACGATACCACCAAGGAAGAACAGGATTTTGAATTTGAAATTGAAGGAATTCCTGTTATCATGAATAAGGCACATGAAATGTACTTATTAGGTATGGAAGTTGAGTTCGAAGGAGGATTAAATTCGCGAGGTTTTACTTTTAAGAATCCTAATGCTTCAAGTACATGCGGTTGTGGTACAAGTTTCGCAGTTTAGTGTGTGAATTGAAGCCAGATTATGCACTTGTGATTCTTTACGAAGTCGAACGCTTCAAATCCAAGAATTTGATATTTTTTTTTAATAGCATCCTCCCTTCTTATACCGATTAGACAAATGTAATAGATTGAAATTTCGTTCATCCATTTAATCTAAACATTCGTATCCATAGGCATTTACCATTTTCGTCAAGCGAGATGTATAATATAAAATTAATGTCAAAATGGTATTACTCAAATAAATCAACCTTTAAATCTTTTCAGTTTCGAATCTTCCCAAAAAATAAAATTTCAAATCTGAGTTGAAAAGTAAAATGTAATAATTAAAAAAAGGCTCCAATTTTGAAGCCTTTTTTTAGTATATATCTAAATCTTATTTTTTAGTTGAATTTTTTTTGCACAATTCAAGTAAAAATTTTGCTTCTTGTTTACCCCACCTAGGAAGTTCGCCTTCAAGTTTTTCCATATTCTTTTCGTCTAAATCCGTTAGCAAATCACCGCTCATGGTTTTTATTTCCGTTAGATTTTTTAACACTACTTCATTAGCTGTGCGATTTTCTGTCATAAAATAAGCATATAAAGCATCTGCATAAAGCATTCTTGGGTTCGAAGTATTTAAGCTTTTGATTTCATTGCTAATTTGAGTGTAAGTTTCTCTAAATACTTTGTCCTCTGCTCTACTTCTATCGAATTTCAACTCATATGCAAGTGACAATAGTTTTAAACAATCAAGTTCTTCTATGATTCTTCGAACTTCAGTGAGTATAGCAATATCTGAATTATTTTCAAGACTTAATAATTGGTTCACTTCCACTAATCTTTCTTTTATTACATTTTCTTCTTCAATAAATAGCATGCCATGCAATAATGCAAAGGCATTGTAGTAATTCAATGCCCATTTAGCGGCTTTGATTCCATTTAAATCCTTTCGAATATTAGCATATAATTCCTGGCTTGGTTTCACAGTCATCATGGTTCTTTTTATATCCTGTAACTTCATTTCCTGGGCCGTAACCGCATAAATATTGAACAATAAAGCAATTGATAGAATAATTTTTTTCATTTAATTTAAGTGTTTTTAGTTAAAAATATTTAGTTCGAACATAAAGCTAATTGAGATTTAGCCATTGAGGCCCCCCAATTTGGCATTAACTCGTTTTGTGGATTAAAAGTGCTATATTTTTTTAGAACGGATTCAAACATTGGTTTGGCTCTTGCTTTACCTCCTCCAAATTCTTCTGGCATATAAAAAACACTTTGTGCTTTCATAAGCTCTGGACGAGGATTACTTGGGTCCATCTCAGCTGATAGATTAAAAGCTTCAATAGCCATTTGGCTATATTTTTGTCCGCGAGCCTCTGGGTCTGCCATGATGCTTGCTTGATGACACATACCTCTTAAGCACTCTATTTCGGAGTTACTTGTGATGGCGGCCGCAGCATCAATATATTGCAATGCGGTAGCCACACGACTATCAATTTCTTTTGCCTCTTTAGACATGAATGCCGTCATCACCCAAGAATACGCAATGTAGTATTTTGGCAACCATTCATTAAGCTTGGTATTACCAACTCTTTCAAAAGCATTTGCAATATTTTCGTATCCTTCTATTGAATTCGCCAAATTGAGTTGTTGAATAAATGCTTTAATGGCTATAACATATTTCTGATCTGATAAGTCAACAGAAACATTGGCTGAATTTTGTTTTTTAGCTTCAGTTTTGTTTGTATCATTTTTAGCATTTTTTTCTGATTTTTGGGCAATGCAATAAAATGAAACAATGCAAAGTAGTGTGCATAAAATGGTTTTTTTCATTCTTTATTTATTTTGTTATATCAAATGTCGATTATTTTAAAAATAATATTAAAAATAAAATGTTATTTATTCTGCATTTATGAGTTTAATTTGTTTGCGATCAAAAATGATTTTCTAAAGATGTGGTTAAATTACGATAAAATTATATTAAAACTGATTATTATAGTCACTTTGACTTTCATAGGGTGGTATGATGCCGCATCGCAAAATCCAACTAACCGTGCTATCAAATGGAATTCCCAAAACCAATATGGTATACATTTATTAAATGTTGGAATCGGGATGCCACATCATCCTGTGAACGGCAGAATCCAGCCTGGCTTGTATCTAAGTTTAAATCATCCCATCAAGCTTACAAAACTCTCGAAGTATGATTATGAACTTGGTTTCGGTTATTTCGCCCAACAAGCCTTGCAAAGGGCTAGCTTTATATCCCTTGGATTAGGTCGAAAAATTGAGTTGAGTCGTAAACTTCACTTTAGACCTGCCATATCACATGATTTAATGCTTGTTCGAAATAGCAATGATGAGTTTCGCTTTATTTCAGGAGGTAAGTATCAAAAGGTTTCGCCTTATCGCTTTCAACAGAGAACCTCTATAGGGATGTCGCTTGGCTGTCGGCTTGCACAATTGAAAAAGTATAATATATCCACTCAAATAGGTTATCAGTTCGGTGTTCAATATCCATTCAGCAATTTGTCTGGAATATTGCCACTTAATCAGATTTCATTTGCCTTACTTCTTAATCTAAATAACAAAAAATGAGAATTTTATATTTTATACTTTTTCTTCTTTTCGTTGGTTTTGTTTCTTGTAAAAAAACTAACACGAATGTTTCTGTCAATTCTTGCGATATGGCAGATTTTCCATTGATTACACCTAATCATCCAAAGGATATAAAATTGCGTAAACTCATGACTGATTTAACAGATATAGGTTTGCCAGGTATTACTTTAATGGTTGAAGATTCAAATGGAATTTGGTACGAATCGAGTGGTTCTGCAGATATTGAAAATGGAACGAAAATGCAACCCTGCCATTTAACAAAAATAGCAAGTGTTACAAAACTATTTACTGCTGTTATGATTTATAAACTTATTGAGCAAGGTAAACTCAAGTTAGATGATAAGATTGCTAACTTTATAGATGACAAACATATCTCGAAAATTGAAAATGCAAATCAAGCAACTATCGCAGATTTACTTTCCCATAGCAGTGGGATTTATGATGTTGTTTTTGATAGTGAGTTTATTTTATACACCTTTAATAATCTTGATAAAGAGAAAACCTATGAAAAGTTATTATCTTTTGCTTACAACAAGAAAGCTGCTTTCTCCTACCAATCGAAAAGGTCATACAATCAAACTTTAAATCATGTGCTTTTGGCTATGGTTATAAATAAGGTAACAAATGTTGAGCAAGCTGAAATATTAAGGCGTGAAATATTTAATCCAATAGGGATGCAACACTCCTATCTGCGTCCACAAGAAAATATTCCTTGGAACCAAGTAGCTAAAGGTTACTATGATTACAGAAAGGAAGGTGTGTTACAAGATTTAACTCCATTATTTACAGGTGATGGTAGAGGTTTTACGGGAATTTATTCACAGGTAAATGATTTGCGATTATTTACAAATGCACTCTTTAGAACCAAGACCTTACTTTCATCTGCATCTTATCAAAACATGATTAATATACCAAGCTATGATACAACATTAGCATGCGCTGGGGCTTGCAGGGCAATGCAGATTAATATAAACAACAAGGTATTTACTTGGTATGGACATCCTGGAGGTGAAGTAAATTATGCAGCTGGGGCATTTTACTGCCCTGAAAAAAAGGCAACTATTACATTCACAGTCAACTATGGAGTCGCATTTACTGATATGGGAAAATATACGGATGCATATTTTGCTTTTCGTAAGAAAGTATTTGAGATTGTAAGCGCTGATAACTAATTTAAGCATGTAAAATTAAATTTATGGGAATTCATGAGTAAAAGCTAACTTGAAAGAAGAACTTAATTCGTGATTTTTTTATTGACGCATTGGCTCTGAGTGGGATAACGGCATTCCTGATTCAAACGGAACTGGAAATTGCAATGCGAGATTTGCATTGGTTTCCTAAATTTAATCAGATTTGGCTTTTACAAGTAGAAGTAGGCGTGAAATTTGTAAATATTAATTATCCATTTATTAGTTATGGTACCAATTTGTTGGTTTTTCATATTTGATAATCGTCATTGCGTTCATAAAACCTTTCAAAATATTTGGTTGATAGAGTTTGGTATGATTGCGTGTATTTGTATCATACCGCTTGCGCTGATTGCAGGCCCAATTCGGGGTATTCCTCTGTTTTGGCAAGTAGATGATAGTTCGATTGGGATTTCGGGTATCATCTCACTTAATAATTGTTGTAACTGCATTAAAAATTAAGAAAAACTGGAAGAAAAAATTTAGCTAATTATCGAATTAGGGTAACATCACCTTTTTTGATTTCTTCCTTCCCCTTAATTTTATATTTTAAATAATAAAAGTAAACACCTGCAGGCATTTCAACAGTTTTGAATTTGCCATCCCAGCCCCAATAACCTGAAGCGTTATTAAATACTTCTTCTCCGAATCGATTATAAATCACAAACTTTAAGAGCTCCGCATTTGATGCTAAAGGTTTAAATTCATCATTTAAATTATCGTTGTTCGGTGTGAAAGCGTTCGGCATAAAAAGATAGGTTGGATCTGGTGTTACTGTGCCGCAGATGACTGATGTGTCGGAACAATTAGCAGGGTTGATTGCAATTAACTTGATACAATAATCTCCAACCTGATTTATCTGGATACTCGCTTGCTGTTGATTTGAGAAAGCAATATCATTTAAATACCAAATAAAATTATTGGCATTGAGGGAAGTATTATTTAATGTGAAAATCGCATTACTTAAATTGGTTGTTGTGGGGGAAAAATTAAATTGTGAGGTAGGGCTAGGGTTAACGATAACGCCAAGTTGTGTCGTGTCTGAAATGCTACAAGTACTGCTATCAACAATTAAAATATAATTCGTACTGATGCTCGGATTAAAAAGTATAGATTGGTTACTATTAATTAAAGCTGCGTTGTTTGTCGGGAAAATGCTAACGATTTTTAAACCGCTTGGTAAATTAAAAATGGCTTCTTCTCCTTGGCAAATATTTAGGTTAGGAAATGTAGGTAGATTAATTTTTACTGGCGTGTCTACTTGAATCGTAAAGCTAATGTCGCTTGTATCGGCACAAAAGCCGCTTGTGGTTGCGACAATTGTATAAGTAGTCGACGACAAAGGGCTAAAAACTAGTTGCGAAGTGTCGGCATTAGTTGCGACATTTGTCAGAGGCGAAATGCTAATATTGTAATTGGGATTTAAAAACATTGTCGTAGAACTCCCTTCACATAGGTTTAAAGGGTTGGGGGCTACTAAATTAATGATTGGGCTTGTATTGACTTGTATGGTAAAATCTAAGGTGTCAATCACTGAACAAGTACCGTATGATGCTATTAGGGTGTAATTTGTGGTGATATTTGGCGTAAAGTTAAGTAGCGATGTGTCGCTATTCGGTACGACATTTTGCGTAGGAAAATACGACACGTTTAAATTTGGATCCAACGCTATACTTGTAGATTCTCCAAGACAAAGGTTCGTGTCAGTCGGTGCGGCAATATTCGGTTGCGAATTAGGCGTTACATTGATTGTAAATGAAATTGTGTCTGTTCCTTGGCATAAAATAGAATTGTTACCAATTACGGTATATGTAGTGGTAGCACTTGGTGAGAAGTTTAAAATCGTAGTGTCAGAATTTGTTGTTACACCTGCATTTGGAAACCAAGTGACATTTGTAAAAATGGGTATCCCCATGGGCACGGTGTCATTTTGACAAATAGAATTTACCAATGGTGCTTGTAAATTTAGCGTTGAAGAAAGTGCGGTTTGAAAGCAACTCGTATCAGGCGTGTATTTCCATAAATCGCTTAAAAAATCACCACTCATATTTTGTCCGCCAAATACCCAGATATTATTTTCATTATCATTCCACATTGAGCATCCAGCTCTTGCTGATATCATATTGCTTGGACTAGAAATACCTTGAATGCCATAATTACCATTGCTATTAGGTGTGGTATTACCACTGATTAATGACCACTTTGAGTTGATTGTATTAAATAACCATAAGTCATTATAAAAAGAACCGGCTGTATTTCTTCCGCCAAATGTCCAAAAAATATCGGTGCAATTGAAAGGTTGCGCACTTTGATTTTCGTATCTTGATGGAGGATACTTAAAAGAATCTGCCACACAATAGGGACCATAAGTACCAGGGTGGTCTGGAGAATTGCTACCACTTATCCATGTCCAATTATTGGTAAATCCATTATATTTCCAAACATCATTCAGTCGAACTGTTCCAATGCCAAGGCTAGTTAATCCTCCAAAATTATATAGATTGCCAAATTTATCTTTCCACTTCGAATATGCCCATCTACCTGGTGGTAAATTATTCGCCGCTTCCACGCCTTTTACACCGTAGGTTCCAGCAAAATTTTGCCCAATTGTGCCTTTCATCCA
>Ga0315903_10001881_pt1 | contig 31706 bp, 30 predicted proteins | sample LakEriMetagenome_7_FD_203524 | JGI IMG/M metagenome (GOLD analysis project Ga0315903, IMG submission 203524) | Freshwater fungal communities from buoy surface, Lake Erie, Ohio, United States - Buoy 2 MA119 | ecosystem: Environmental > Aquatic > Freshwater > Lake | place: USA: Lake Erie, Ohio...
GTGATCGGGTTATAAACGAGGCCTGCAAAAATATCACCCCAGCCAGAACCATCAGGCTTGGGATCCTGCACGGCAATTGAAATCGCGAAATGCGGGATACCATGTAGGAAGTTGCTCGTTCCATCGAGTGGATCGACGATGAACCTTGGCTTACCCTCGGCTCCAGCAATCTCGCCGCCTTCTTCCATCAGGAAACCCCAATCGGGACGTGCGATTTCGAGCTCACGGAAAATCGTGTCTTCAGCGCGCTCGTCAGCTTTCGAAACGAAATCTGCGGGCCCCTTTTGCGAAACCTGCAAATGCTCTATCTCACCAAAATCGCGGCGAAGCTTGCCGCCCGCTTTACGGGCCGCTTTTTCCATAATGGTCAGTAGACCGGTTAACGCTGGCATTAATCTGCCTTCCGAACATATTCCCGTTCGTACACATCAACCACAATCCGCGTGCCGGCACTGATGAAAGGTGGCACCATAACGCGCACGCCATTGTCAAGAATTGCAGGCTTGTAGCTGGATGACGCCGTCTGGCCTTTTACCACAGCGTCTGCTTCGACAATCGTCGCCTCGATTTGGTCTGGTAACGCGACGGAGAGCGCCTCGTCATCATACATTTCCATGACAACATCCATGCCATCCTGAAGGAAAGCGGCCGCATCACCGAGAAGGTCGGTAGGCAAAGTCACCTGATCATAGGTTTCCTTGTCCATGAACACCAGATTATCGCCCTCAGCATAGAGAAACTGGAAATCTTTTTGGTCAAGTCGCACTTTTTCGACGCTTTCCGCGGAACGGAAACGGATATTGTTCTTACGGCCATCGCGCAGATTTTTGAGCTCAACTTGCATATATGCGCCGCCTTTACCCGGTTGGGTATGCGCGGTCTTTACGACACGCCACAGGCCACCTTCATATTCCAATATGTTACCCGGCTTGATTTCAACCGCGTTGATTTTCATGAGTTCACTCGCTTGACAGATGGAAAGAGCAGGCACGCAAAAGCGTGCCGATAGTCGCGGCCTTTAACGATGACGACGCGATTAGGCAAGCAGTGCGTTGAACGCCTTTACCGCATCTGCGGGGCCGTGCGGATGGTTCCACACCGCGCCGCTGACAGCTATGAAATCCGCGCCGGCATCGATTAATGGCTTGGCATTGTCTGGCGTAATACCGCCAATGGCAACGCAGGGAACTTCGGTCACCAGCGACCATTTTTGTAATGTGTCGAGTTCAGCGACATGCTCCACCGTCTTCGTCACTGTCGGGTAAAAAGCGCCAAAGGCCACATAATCGGCCCCAGCCTCGGCAGCCTCCATCGCGAGATGACGGCTGTTGTGACAAGTGACGCCAATCTGCGCATCGCTACCAAGCTGATCTCGTGCCTCACGCACGTCACCATCACCCTGCCCTAGATGCACGCCGTCGGCTTTCAACCGCTTGGCCAAAGCGACACTGTCATTCACGATAAATGCAACGTCATGCGCGGCGCAAATAGCCTGCAATGGCTCCGCGAGGGCCGTTGCCTCATGCTGATCCAGTTCTTTGACCCTAAACTGGAACGCCGCGACCGAACCAGCGGACAAGGCAGCCTCAAGCCGGTCTGGAAAATCGCCGCCTACATCAAGCGGTGAGATTAGATATAATTGGCACGGAAATTCTTTCATGCCGCGTCCATTAGCGAGGCTTTGGGCTGGCGGCAAACATCTTGCGCAAGAGGGGCCTGCCCCTTAGCCGCCAACCCCTTTCCAAGCTTAGGTAGCGGACGCCGCATGAATTTCGTCAATAGCACTGGAAAGTGCGGCATCAAATTCCTCAACCGTCATCTGGTGACGCAAATCTTCCAGCAAAGCGCGTGAGAAGCTCGCAATCATGCCCTTATTCTTGGCGAGTTCAGCGCAAGCCTCCGGACGAGCAAAGCCACCGGAAAGCGCAACAACGCGCAACACGCGCGGGTGATTGATGAGGACGTCAAACGTGCCCGCCTGCGAGGGAATTGAAAGCTTCAACATCACCTTGTGGTCAGCCGAAACATTATCTAGCGCTTTCAAAATTTCATCGCGCAGTATGACGTCACTCTGTGCGCGGTCCGCGCTCTTGATGTTCACCTCAGGCTCGATAATCGGCATCAATCCCGCAGCAAGGATTTGTTCGGCCACATCGAATTGCTGTTTCACGATGGCAGCAATACCCGATGATGACGCTTGATTGATCACCGAACGCTTTTTTGTACCAAATACGCCCTTCGCCTTGGCGCGTTGAAGCAGCGCATCCAGGTCTGGCATCGGCTTCATCAACTGTACGCCGTCCGCCTCATCCTCAAGGCCCTTGTCCACCTTAAGGAACGGCACAACACCGCGGTCTTGCAATGCCGTAGGTACTGGCTTGCCGCCTGCTTCGCCGTCCATTGTACGTTCGAACAATATCGCGCCCAACACCTTATCGCCGGAAAAGCTGTGTGCGGTAATGATCCTTGCGCGCATGTCGTGGATAAGGCCAAACATCTCTTCTTCGGTTGTGTAGGCATCTTCCTGTATGCCATATCCCTTCAGCGCTTTGGGCGTTGAACCGCCGCTCTGATCAAGTGCAGCAATAAAGCCCGAGGCAGTGGATACTTTTGCAAGCATTTCGGCATAATTCATCATTGGCATCCTATCTACTGGCCTTGCATACGTATGCATTGGCAATTGAAAAAAAACGGGGCACTGCCCCGCAGGTTTAAGCGACATTCAAAGCATCGACCCCAGGTAACGGCTTACCTTCCATCCATTCGAGGAAAGCGCCACCCGCGGTCGAAACAAATGTAAAATCATCAGTCACACCCGCATGGGCCAAAGCAGCGACGGTGTCACCGCCCCCTGCAACCGACACCAAAGACCCTTCCCGGGTCAGGGCAGCCGCAGTCCGCGCCAATGAGACCGTTGCAGCATCAAATGGTTCTATCTCAAAAGCACCCAGTGGCCCGTTCCACACCAATGTGCGGCAATTTTTCAAAACATCGGCCAATGCCTCAACCGCGGCGGGGCCGACATCTAGGATCATTTCATCAGCAGCGACCTCATGCACATTGACCGTCCGGATTGGCGGGTTTGCGCGGAATTCGACCGCCGTCACGACGTCATAGGGCAGATGCACGGTGCAGCCTGCCGCGTCCGCTACATCCATAATGGCATTAGCCTGATCCGCTAGATCATGCTCACACAAGGACTTGCCTATATCGACACCCCGCGCAGCCAAAAAGGTGTTGGCCATGCCGCCGCCAATAATCAGATGGTCAACCTGCTTGACCAAATTGTTCAGCACGTCGAGCTTAGTCGAAACCTTTGCCCCGCCGACGACAGCCGCCACAGGATGTTCAGGTGCTCCCAACGCAGCCTGTAACGCTTTCAATTCGGCCTCCATTGCACGGCCAGCATAAGCCGGCAGGACCTGCGCCAGACCTTCGGTGGACATATGCGCACGATGCGCCGCCGAAAAGGCATCGTTTACGTAGAAATCGCCATTGGCAGCCACAGCGCGCGCGAGATCAGGGTCATTTTTTTCTTCACCCGGCCAGAAACGCGTGTTCTCCAGCAGCGCGATATCACCATCTGCCAATATACTGACAGATTGCGAAACAACGTCGCCCGCTATTTCGGGTACGAACATAATCTCGCGGCCAAGCACGTCTTGCAAGGCATCGAGGACCATCGACACTGACATTTCACTATGCTTTGCGCCCTTGGGACGCCCGAAATGAGCGAGTAAAAGGACCTTAGCACCCTTATCCGCCAGTTCCAGCACCGTCGGCAACAACGCCCGCATGCGCGTTTCATCAGTCACACGCCCGTCGGCCATGGGCACGTTCAGGTCAACGCGCACTAAGGCACGTTTGCCCTTAATATCGCCGAGATCGTCGAGCGTGCGGAATGCCATTAATTTATCCTTACAGAAACTTGCCAATGACACCGGCGGTATCAACCATGCGGTTGGAGAAGCCCCATTCATTGTCATACCAGCTCAATACGCGCACAAGCTTGCCGTCGATAACGGCGGTTTCCAAGCTGTCGATCGTCGAACTTGCTGGGCAATGGTTATAATCGATGGAGACCAAGGGCTCATCCGAATAGGCCAACACGCCTTTCAGTGCGCCTTGCGATGCCGCTTTCAAGAGAGCGTTGACTTCGTCGATGCTCGTGTCGCGCTTTGGCGTGAAGGTCAGGTCGACGATGCTGACATTTGGCGTCGGTACGCGGATGGCAGAACCGTCCAGCTTGCCCTTCAGCTCTGGCATCACTTCGCCAACAGCACGTGCTGCACCTGTGGTGGTTGGGATCATCGACATGCCCGCGGCACGCGCGCGGCGCATGTCATCGTGGATTTGGTCTAAGATCTTTTGATCATTGGTGTAGCTGTGGATCGTGGTCATCAACCCGCGCTCGATACCGATGGCATCGTTCAAAACCTTCGCCATGGGCGCCAAGCAGTTGGTGGTGCAGCTTGCGTTTGACACAATGATATCGGCCGCGCTCAAAACGTCATGGTTGACGCCATAAACAACGGTTTTATCTACATTCTTCCCCGGCGCGGAAATCAGCACGCGCTTTGCGCCTGCCGCGAGATGCTTTTCAGCGCTAACGCGGTCGGTAAAGAAACCGGTGCATTCCAGGGCAATATCAACATTATTGGCCGCGTGCGGCAAATTGGCCGGATCACGCTCTGCCGTCACATGAATACGCTTACCGTTGACGATGATGTCATTGCCATCGGCTTCAACAGTGCCCGGGAACGGGCCGTGAACGCTGTCGCGTTTGAACAACAGGGCATTTGCCTTGGCTGGGGCAAGATCGTTAATCGCGACCAGTTCCAGATCATGGTCATCCCGTTCCAAAATGGCGCGGGCGACCAAACGGCCGATACGACCAAAACCATTAATTGCTACTTTCACTGTCATAACTGCTCCTATCAGCCCAAACGGGCGACAATTTGCGGGGTGATTTTATCAGCTGTAAGGCCAAAATGTTCGTACAGCGCGTCAATGGGTGCAGAAGCGCCAAAGCTGTCTATACCGATACGAAGTCCATCGCCGACATAACGTTCCCAACCCATGGTTGTGCCTGCCTCGATAGAAACGCGTAGCGTATCCACGGGTAACAGTTCCGATTTATAAGATGCGGGTTGTACGTCAAACCGCTCCCAGCTTGGCATCGAGACCACGTCCGCGCCGATGCCTTGGGCTTCAAGCTTTTCCGCTACCACAGTCGCAATCTCGACTTCGGAGCCGGTCGCAACAAGAATCACTTTGCGCGCGGCGGTTGCGGCACGTAATTTATATGCGCCCCTGGCGGAGAAATTCTCGCTAATATCCGTGCGCAGTTGTGGCAGATTTTGACGCGAAAGCGCCAGTACCGACGGCGTGGATGCGCTTTCAATCGCCAAGGCCCAGCATTCAGCGGTCTCAATCGTATCGCAAGGCCGATACACATCCAAATTGGGGATAAGACGCATCGACATGATTTGTTCAATCGGTTGGTGCGTCGGACCATCTTCGCCAACGCCTATGGAATCGTGAGTCATAACGTAAATGACGCGCGTTTCTTGTAATGCGGACAAGCGAATTGCAGCACGGCAATAATCCGAGAAGATCAGGAATGTACCGCCATAAGGGATGATGCCACCATGCAGTGCCATACCATTCATCGCCGCGGCCATCCCAAATTCGCGTATGCCATAATTGACATAGCGCCCCGAATAGTCGTTTTTATCTAATGTGTTGGTAGACGCCGTGCGCGTGAAGTTAGAGCCGGTCAAATCCGCAGACCCACCCAATAGCTCAGATATAGCCGCTGTCGCTGCAGTTAGCGCTATTTCGGATGCCTTTCGCGTCGCAATTTTCTGCGGTGCGGCAATCAAGCTTTCTAGATGCGGCTTCAGCCATGCACCGCTTGGTTCACCAGCCATGGCTGCTGTGAACGCGCTACCCTTAGCCGAAGCCGTGAGCCTAGATTTCCAAGCCACATGCGCCGCTGCCCCTGCATTGCCCGTTGCACGCCATGCTCCAAGAATATCATCCGGAATTTCGAATGCAGGATATGGCCAATCTATTGCTGCACGCGTCGCAACAATTTCGTCAGCACCAAGCGGGCTTCCATGGGGCGCTTTGGTGCCTTCTTTATTAGGTGAACCCTTACCAATTAAAGTGCGACAGGCAATTAAAGAGGGTCGGCTATCTGCCAACGCCGACTTAATTGCGCGCTCTATATCATTGAAATCATGTCCATCGCAAGATTCAACATGCCAGCCACTGGCCAAATACCGTCCGGCGATATCTTCGCTGGTGGAAAGGTCGGTTGAACCGTCAATGGTGATGCGGTTGTCGTCCCAGAATACAATCAATCGGCCCAAGCCGAGATGCCCGGCAAGACCAACGGCTTCATGGTTAATGCCCTCCATCAAGCAACCATCACCAGCCACAACCCAAGTGCGGTGATCGACCAAATCATCACCAAAGCGAGTGTTCAAATGCCGTTCCGCCACCGCCATACCGACGGCCATCGCCAAGCCCTGTCCCAATGGACCCGTGGTGCATTCAATACCGTCGATCAAGAAATTTTCAGGATGCCCTGCACATGGGCTGCCCAATTGACGGAAATTGCGGATATCGTCGATGGTTGGGCTTTCATAGCCAGTTAGATACAAGGTCGCATAAGCGAACATCGAACCATGGCCAGCGGACAAAACAAACCGGTCGCGGTCGGCCCAATCGGGCGCCTTTGGGTCGAATTTCAGAAATTTGGAGTAGAGCACTGTTGCAACATCGGCCATGCCCATTGGCATTCCAGGATGCCCGCTATTTGCGGCCTGCACAGCATCCATGGCCAGTGCCCGAATTGCATTGGCCATTTGCTGGTCACTAACGGTCATGTTCTTTTCCCCACTTATCACTCCCAAGCGGGAGCGGGTGACGGAGCACATTTATTTGTGCAGTGCCGCCGAATCGATGGCCCGAACCCTTGCGGATGCAAGCGCAAAGCGTCAAGTGAGGGAGGGTGCTTTTCCCCATGAATTTGTAGATATAATTGCGTTCGCACATTTGCATACGGCATCGTCTCTGCTAAGCTTCCTCAGCAAAGGAAATTAACCCATGATAGAACAAAGATTTATTGTGGCAATCGGCCGTATTGAGCGCGCTTTGTCCCGCATCGAAAAATCGGCGACCTCGCTCGGACCAACTGGCGATAACGACCTTGCCGAACGGCATGAAAAACTAAAATCCGAAACACATATTGCTCTTCGAGATTTAGACAAGATTTTGGCGGGTGCGCGCTGATGCCTGACGTTAAATTATCTATTGCTGGTCGCGACTATTTCGTCGCCTGTAACGCCGGAGAAGAACAGCGCTTGCTGGAACTCGGAGCCATGGTGGACACAATTGCAGAACAAGTGGCTGGCGGCTCGCGTGGCCTAACAGAAACGCGCATATTGCTGTTTTCGGCGCTCTTGCTCGCCGACAAGCTACATGACACAGGCGGCAAAGGGACTGTTGATAGGCCTGAGCCCGCCGCGGCAATGGTGCAATCCGCCGATGCCTTAGAGGGCCTTGCGACCCGATTGGAAAATCTGGCGCTAAGGCTTGAGAATTAACGTAAGTGGCTTATATTGGTTATTGGCGGAACTGTCCGGCACGAACTGATGAGAACATCCCTGAGGCGATTATCTATCTAAGGGAGCTGTCCCTGCCTGGGCCGTTTGGGAAACCTTAAGGTCCAGATCACACGGTGCCCACCTGACGTGCTGGCGTCAGAGGATATTCCGGGAAACGACCCATGGTGGTTCCGCCAACATTTTTCAGGAAAAGCTTTGCAACCAGATTTTGACAAGCAGTCGCAGCGGATAGAATTCCGCCAAAAGCGTAATCAATTTGTAGACGCCCTGTCGTTGCAAGATCGCGCGCTCGCTTTTTCCAAAATTCCAAGCCCGCTGGCCCAATTTCTTTTGCCTGGGAAAATCGTGGCCGGTTACATCGCCATTGGCTCAGAGGTTAATCCTGCCGCATTGTTGGCACAGGCGCATAAAATAGGCTGCGACATAGCCCTGCCCCATGTCACCAGCAAGACCGCCCCGATGCGTTTCCTGCGTTGGACGCCCGGTGATGCTTTGGTTCCAGGCCCGTTTGGGCTGCAGCAGCCTGTCGACGATGCGCCCTTATGCACGCCAGACATTGTTCTTGCGCCATTAGTAGCCTTTGACGACCGGTTGATGCGGCTTGGTCAGGGAGCCGGACATTATGATCGCGCCTTGAGCTTACTAGACCACGCTGTCGCTATTGGCCTTGCATGGTCCGTTCAACATGCGCCCGCCCTTGCATCCGACATTTGGGACATGCCACTAGACGCTATACTCACTGAAAAATCATGGATGACCTTATGACAACACCACGCAAGCAACCTACTTGGCGGAAACCTGCAGGAATGTTGGTGATATTGCTGATTATATTGGTCTGGTCGGTAGTAATTGTAAGCGCATCCGATTTTATCGGAAGGCAAAGCATCGCAATTCAAAGCATCATCTATTTGGTCGCAGGAATCATTTGGATAGCGCCGATGCGTCCGCTGATGATTTGGATGGAGACGGGATCTTTTCGCGCACCACCTCAAGCCTAAAAACTTGAAAGAAGTGGCGCGAGTGACGGGGCTCGAACCCGCGACCTCCGGCGTGACAGGCCGGCGCTCTAACCAACTGAGCTACACCCGCTAACTTGCGGTGGGGGCGCACTATAAGCGGCGCAAGATTCTGTCAACGCCATTTGTCATAAAAGGGCGTATTCGGAGAAATCACCTTTCACCACCTCAAGGCAATATTATTAAGAATGCTGTCATTTTGTATAGATTTATGAAGCTAAGCATATGGTTAAAAATTACTTTTTTTGAAACATATGTGGTTCCATGTTGCAACCCGCCGCGCGGGCTTTCCTAAAGCCTTTGATGTCGAGGTTATTTCAACAGCGCAATCGTCAGGACGCCAGTGCCGCGTTATGCTTTAGTCGGCGAACAACAAAACAGGTGTCTCGATTAGTTTTTTGAGCGCCTGAACATAGCTCGCAGCATCCCAACCGTCGACGACACGGTGGTCGCAACTGATCGATAGGTTCATCAGCTTGCGGGCTTCGATAGTATCGCCAACAAACATAGGCCGTTCGACAATCTTGTTTGGGCCGATAATGGCCACTTCTGGGCGATTGATAACGGGCGTTGTCACAATTCCGCCGAGTGGGCCTAGCGATGTGATAGTCAGGGTTGAGCCCGATAGCTCTTCGCTTTTTGCGGCGCCGCTGCGCGCCGCTTCGGCCAAGCGCGCAATTTCGGTCGCCAATTGCCAGATATTCAGGTCTTGCGCATCACGGATGACGGGCACCATAAGGCCCGCATTGGTCTGCGTTGCCATGCCTAAATGCACGGCGCCATGACGCGTGACGACGCCGGCTTCATCATCAAAACGCGCGTTGATCATAGGAAATTGCGGAATGGTCTTGCATATTGCAACGATCAACATCGGCAACAAAGTCAGTTTTGGCTTTGCCCCGCGATTGGCGTTTAAGTCTGCGCGCATCGCCTCGATTGCGGTTACGTCGATTTCCTCTACATATGTGAAATGCGGAATGTGCCGTTTTGATGCGGCCATATTATCGGCAATCCGGCGACGCATACCTATGACTTTAATGGCCTCATCTGCGCGACGCGCATTCATATGCGCAGGGCGATAGCCCAATTGTGACCCATAGGTTAGATACGCGTCGAGGTCAGCATGGCGAACATGTCCGCCGGCGGCCTTGACGTCCGCCAAATCGACGCCGAGGTCTTTGGCGCGTTGGCGCACCGCTGGCGATGCCGTGACCTTGTCGGATGCGGGCACTGCATGCGGCACTACCGGGGCAACGGGTGGTGGGGCAATGAGCGGCGGCGTGACTTCAGCCATAGCGATAGGCTCCAGCGGATGCGGTTTATCATCCTCAACAACCGTCAATATCGGTTCTATCGATATCGTTTCAGTTGCAGTCTCAGTTGCAGTCTTTTTGCTAACATCGCCCGCAACCTCAATCTCAACCAGCATCGCGCCAATGGCAATCACATCGCCAGCGTCACCAGCGACCTTAGTGACAACACCCGAAACCGGGCTTTCCATTTCAACCGTTGCCTTGTCGGTCATCATATCTGCCAAGGGCTGGTCTTCAGTGACTTTGTCGCCAACCTGCACATGCCAAGCGACAATTTCGGCTTCTGCAATACCTTCACCAATATCAGGCAGATTGAATGTGAATTTCGGCATCGCGTCAGTCCTTCATGATCTTGTCAAAGGCGCGGGCAAGGCGCACGGGTCCAGGGAAATAGGCCCATTCAAGGCTGTGTGGATATGGGGTATCAAAGCCCGTCACCCGCTCGACCGGCGCCTCAAGATGATAGAAGCAACGCTCCTGCACTTGCGCCGCCAATTCCGCGCCAAAGCCGCTGGTTCGGGTCGCTTCATGCACAACCATGCAGCGACCTGTTTTCTTGACCGACGCTTCGATGGCTTCAATATCGAGTGGTAGCAATGTGCGCAGGTCAATGATCTCCGCGTCGATGCCATGTTCGGAAACAACAGCTTTCACGACATGTACCATAGTGCCATATGTTAAAACAGTAACCGCCGCGCCTTCCCGCACGACCGCAGCCTTGCCGAGTTCGATGCGATAATAATCTTTGGGGACCGCGCTGCCTTCATGCTTAGACCATGGCTCCACAGGGCGGTCATAATAGCCGCTGAAGGGGCCATTATAAATGCGCTTGGGTTCGAAAAAGACAACCGGGTCATTGTCCTCGATCGCCGCGATAAGCAGGCCCTTGGCATCATATGGCGTGGCCGGAATAACAGTTTTAATACCACAGACATGCGTGAATAGGCTCTCAGGACTCTGGCTGTGCGTCTGGCCACCAAAAATGCCGCCACCAAAAGGCGAGCGCACCGTCATGGGGCAAATGAAGTCATTGGCCGAACGATAGCGCAAACGCGCCGCCTCGCTCACCAATTGGTCAAGACCGGGATAGATATAATCTGCAAACTGAATTTCAGGCACGGGGCGCAAGCCATAAGCCGCCATTCCAACACCAACGCCGATGATGCCGCATTCGCTGATAGGCGTATCGAATACACGTGTCTTGCCATGCTTGGCTTGCAAGCCCGCCGTTGCGCGGAAAACGCCACCGAAATAGCCGACATCTTCGCCCATGATGACGACATCCGGGTCTTTGGCGAGCATGATATCGAGCGCGCTGTTAATCGCCTCGATCATGTTCATCGTTTTTGGGACGGGCGCTGACATCAACGCGCCTCCCAATCGGGACCAAATTTGTCCTGCTGCTCCTCAAGCATTTGTGCGCATTGCTCTTTCAAATGCCACGGCATTTCTTCGAACACATCTTCAAACATCGTCTCGAATGGATGGTGCAGTCCATGACCAAGGATGCCATTTTGTTCGGCTTCTTTTTGAATGGTCTTCACATATTCTGACAGCTCGATGATGAGCGCATCATGCTGCGCATCGCTCCACGCGCCAATGGTAACGAGATGATCTTTCAACCGCGTGACAGGGTCGCCCAGTGGCCACAAAGCATATTCTTCTGCCGCGCGATATGCGCTCGGGTCATCTGAGGTAGAATGCCCTTCCCCGCGATAAGTGAAATATTCGATTAACGTAGGCCCACCATTATTGCGTGCGCGGTTCGCGGCCCATTGCATCGCTGCATAGACTGCGAGCGCATCATTGCCGTCAACGCGCAGGCCAGCGATACCGTAACCAATGGCCCGTGCAGCGAAGGTCGTCCGCTCACTTCCCGCAAAACCGGAGAAGGACGAAATGGCCCATTGGTTGTTCACAACCTGGAAAATAACAGGGGCATTATAGACGGCGGCAAAAGTGAGGGCATTGTGGAAGTCGCCCTCCGCCGTTGACCCGTCGCCACACCAAACCGCAGAAATACGGGTGTCTCCGCGTGAGGCAGAGGCCATTGCCCAACCAACGGCTTGCGGATATTGGGTCGTCAAATTGCCCGATATGCTAAAGAAGCCATAGTTCTTTGCCGAATACATGATCGGCAGTTGCCGACCCTTCAGTCGGTCGCCGCGGTTGGAATAAATCTGATTCATCATGTCGACGAGCGGATAATCGCGCGTGATCAATATGCCCTGCTGACGATAACTCGGGAAACACATGTCGTCGAAATCCAACGCCATAGTCGTGGCAACCGACGTCGCCTCCTCGCCAAAGGACTTCATATAGAAGCTTGTTTTGCCCTGTCGCTGTGCCCGAAACATACGATCATCAAAAGCACGCAAAAGCAGCATCTTTCGCAGCATGACCTGTAGAGTAGCGTTATCTAGGCCTGGGTTCCAGCTGCCCATTGCCTGATGGTCGTCGCCCAGCACGCGGACAAGGCCATAAGCCAATGGGTGTATCTCCGCCGGCATCACATGTTCGTCGGGGCGCGGATAGGCATCCACTGCCGGTACAATGATATCGCCAAAATCGGCGACATCACCGGGACGGAATTTAGGTTCGGGGATGTGCAGATGTAGCGGTGAGAGATTGTCTTTCGTAGATTGCTCCATGTCCATCTCCGCCCACAACTGCCTGAACGACTCAGGCAGTTTATTATCCATGCTTGTTATAATATTTCAAACATAGCTTTAGGTCAATATAGCTGACCTAAATGGCAATTAGACTGCTACAGGCGCAGAAATATGAGCCTGCGGATGATAATCAACGACATCGAAATCTTCGATACAGAAATCAAAGATGCTATCGGGTGACCGCTGCAGTTGCAGCTTGGGAGCACCCGAAGGCGTGCGTGACAATTGCTCCTCCACCAAGGGCGCATGGTTGAGATACAAATGTACATCGCCACCCTGCCAAATCAGCTCACCAACTTCATATCCGCACACCGCGGCGAGCATCCGCGTCAACAAAGCGGCAGAAAATGCGTTGAAGGCAAAACCCAGTCCCAAATCGCACGAGCGCTGAAACAAGATGCAGCTCAAAACACCATTGGCGACATGGAATTGATAGGTTTTATGGCAAGGCGGCAAGGCCATTTGGTCCAATTCCGAGACATTCCAGCCCTCAATGATATGTCGGCGCGATCCCGGGTTGTTCTTCAGGCTTTCAATAAGCAAGCTGACCTGGTCAATACCCTTTTCCGCGCGGCGGAACAGGCCACCCCCTGCGGCTACATAACGCGGCCAATTCACCCATTGCGCCCCATATACAGGGCCAAGGTCGCCCCATTTTTCGGCAAAATCGGCGTCCTGTATTATGCGATGTTCAAAATCTTCCTGTGCGATTGCTACACCAGTTTCGCGGCGGTAGCGATCCAACGGCCAATCGGTCCATATCTTAACCTTTTGTTCCAGCAATGGCCGGATATTCGTGTTGCCAGTGAGGAACCACAGCATCTCTCGCGCCGCAGTCTTCCAATATACCCGCTTGGTTGTCAGTAACGGTACCGCACCATCGGCCAGTGAAAACCGCATGGTTGCGCCGAACAATGCCTTAGTGCCAACACCGGTCCGGTCGCGCTGCTCGGTACCCTCCTCCCAGATACGTCGCATCAACGACAGATATTGATCTTCATAATGTGGCAGAGTGTCCATGCTCCATCGCTAAGCGCCGCGTGACGTTTTTGCAACCTTACCCACATGCAATTTTTGGACGTCATTTCTTTAGTATAGTCTGCTCTGTCCTGGGCTCGATAACTCGCGCCAATATTTTGCCATTCCAGTGGCGAATTTGAAAAAATCACGACTGCTCGTTTTAAATTAAATATGCATAAAGTTATATTACTTTAGTAATAGTATTAATAAAACATTAACTAATAAAAATATAAAAATCAATAAATGATTTTTTAGAAATATTTATGGTATTCTACTTATCCGAGTCCCATAAATGTAAATAATTGGCAAAATGCTCTTTCGTTTAAATACCGCCTTCATTTTATGGGCATGGCCGCTGGCCAGAATATTGTTATGCATTATCATATTTCTGGGTTTACCCACATATTCAACTCACTTAGCATTTAGCACGTCGCTGCAATTTCACTATTATACCTGGCTCAGCTGGACAGGTGCAGCGACCCTCATGGCCATTGGCGGTCAACTGCTGCAACCGACGGTTTTGCGCGCGCAGGTCGTTGGGGACATGGTTATGCTCCTCTTTGCTATCATGTTACTGCACGGGGCGGTGGAGGCGACAATAGGTCTTGCGGTGTGCGTTGGCGTGATTGCGACGACAATCGGCGTGAAAGGCAAAAATATATTGGCCGCGGTTGCCGTTGGCGCGAGCTTGTTTCTTCTTCGTGATTTTCTGGTGCAGATTTCGGGAAGCCGATCACCCCAGATAACTACCATTTCGGAGGCATCAACCGCCATATCGCACGTGATTGTGCTACTTGCCATGTTCATGGGCGTAACATCAGCAAGCCGAAAATATCGGTTGAAGCTTTTCAACCAGGAATTTTCATCGCTCCGCACACTCGCCCTTGAAAAATCATTTCAGTTTGATCTTCAGGCTTGGACAAATGCATCTGCTGAATTGTTTGGACCCCGGAAAGCGGCCTGTATAGTGCAGGGCCGAACGAAGCAGGCATATGATCAATATCATGAGTGCAACCTGCCTATGCTGCAAAAGGAACATGAGCGCCAGGATTTGATGGACGCTCTTCTCAACTTGCAAATTGGCTACAGGCTTTTCGACACATATTTGAACCGCGTCATCTTCCCCGACACCGGATTTTATAGGGACTTTGATGAAAACGAGCAGCGCATAGCGCATGTGCTCCGACGCGCCGGTATCCGGGCAGCATTGGTTCAGCCGCTACAGATTGACCGCGCGCGGGGTGGATTTATCTGTGCTGTGAATAGCCGCATTGATGCCATAATAATGGCCGAGGCGTCTTTCCTAGGCCGTCACGTGACCGAAATGACTGCATATTTGGGAAAAGTCGCGGTTGCCCAACGGAATTTTATTGCAGATGCGCACGAAGTCGCGCGCCGCGATTTGCACGATGGCGTGTTACAAACTCTTGCCGCATTGCGCATGCGCTTGTTGCTACTCACAAAACGGCAGGATGTGGTTCAACAACCCATCGAATTGGAAATTAGGAAAGCTGTCGATATTGTGACACTGGAACAGTCCCGACTGCGCGGTTTTTTGGAAAGTAGCCCGACAGCCATCGATGACGTTGACCTCATATCACAGCTCGATGTCTGCGCCAGGACCATTTCGTTGCAATGGGGCATCGACGTCACGCTGAAATCGGAAGAACCGGCCATACAGGTCGATATAGGGATGTCATTCAATATCGAGCATTTGTTGCGTGAGGTTGTCACCAACGCCGTCCGGCACGCCAAAAGCAAGTCCTTGACAGTTACACTATCGCTCAAGCAAGATGCCATTTTGATGACGGTTATTGACGTAAGTCAACCTATTCAGGAAGCACAGGTACATGAAAAACCTGCATTAACATTGAAATCAGCTTCATTACGCGATCGACTAAGACTCTTGAACGGTGAGGCATATGTGGAGGGGCTTGGGAAAGGAGCGTTGTTATCGATCCGTATTCCCATGCAGCAGATAGAGAATGACTAACATTCTTGTAGTAGATGACCATCCATTCTTCTTACATGGCTTTAGCCAACATTTAGCAAATGGCTATGACTTCACGGTTGAAACCGCGCTGTCTGTAGATGAAGCTATTGCCAAATTAGATACTGTACGCCCCGATCTTGCCATGCTTGATGTCTCGATGCAGGGCGGTGGTGGACTGCGCGTGTTGCGACACATGCGCCTACATTATCCGGATATTCCCGCGATGTTTTTAACGGTCCATGTTGAACCTGAACAGACTATCGAGGCCATGCGCCTCGGCATCAAAGGTATCGCATTAAAAGACAGCGACCCGGAAGTCATCATTAATGGCATGAAAACCATATTAGCAGGCGGTAAGTGGTTCGAACAAAGCGTAACTGAGCCTGCATTGCAATATTCCGTTGATAAACCAAGCCGGACCGTTCGTTCTGACGATCTATTAACCAAAAGAGAGATGGAGATTGTGGATCTTGTGTGCCTGGGATTACGCAATCGCCAAATCGCAGATCGTTGCGCATTAACCGAAGGCACAGTAAAAATTCACCTCAACAGTGTTTACCGAAAACTTGGTGTTGCCTCTCGTGCAGAATTGATCGTGAAACGCGAGGGTATGCGGTCCACACAGAGTTAAGCTTTTAATAGCAATTTGCATATATTTTCGCCGAATTGACAAAGGCAGCATTGGTCACGTCGCCCGCCGAGACCCGTATTAAAATGACTTTGGATCAGTTATTTAATGTCCACGACCCACGCTGCAAATTTATTTGCGGCACTTAAAACCCGCATTTATCAATGCAATCGATTATACTGACAAATCAATCTCATTGGGTTCCCAGCTACAGGCCCCATATGACACACTCAACCTTTGGAGAATCCAAGGTGAATTGGGAGCTTTTTACGTCATGAAAATACGCAACATCCTCACTGTCGCTTTGCTGGCCGCCACATCATCGATGGCGCTCACCACCGCCGCAGTTGCCGAAACCACAGAAACAAAAATCGAGTGGTGGCCAAAGAAGGTCGACCTTACCGCATTGCGCCAGAACGAAGCGCGCGCCAATCCCTATGGCGATGACTTCAACTATGCCGCTGAATTTGCCACGCTCGATTTGGACGCCGTAAAGGCAGACATCCGTAAGGTTCTGACGACCTCACAACCTTGGTGGCCTGCGGATTATGGGCATTATGGCCCATTCTTCATCCGTATGGCTTGGCACAGCGCAGGTACTTATCGCACAGGTGACGGGCGCGGTGGCTCTGACGGTGGCGAGCTACGCTTTGAGCCATTGAACTCGTGGCCGGATAACGTCAATCTGGACAAGGCTCGTCGCCTCGTGTGGCCCATCAAGCAAAAATATGGCCGCAAGCTTTCATGGGGTGACCTCATGGTCCTCACGGGCAATGTCGCTATGGAAGATATGGGCTTCAAAACCCTTGGATTTGCTGGTGGTCGCGTTGACTCATGGCAGCCTGACCTTGTCTTCTGGGGCCCTGAGGCCGAGCTTTTGGCTGACCGCCGCCGTGACTCCAAGGGCAATCTCAAAGGACCATTGGCCGCATCGCAAATGGGCCTGATCTATGTGAACCCAGAGGGCCCTAATGGCGTTCCTGACCCGTTGGCCGCAGCTGCCGAAATCCGCCGTGCCTTCAGCTCGATGGCGATGAACGATGCCGAAACCGCTGCATTGATCGCGGGTGGGCACACTTTTGGTAAAGCACATGGCGCACGCAAGCCTGAAGAATGCGTCGCCGGTGACCCTGGTGTCTCCCCAATTGAACAGCAAGGCTTCGGCTGGAAAAACAAATGTGGCAAGGGCCATTCGGAAGACACGATTACGAGTGGATTAGAAGGCGCATGGACATCAAACCCAATCGCTTTCACGACAGAGTATCTCGACAATCTGTATAATTTCGAATGGGTAAAAACCAAAAGCCCAGCAGGCGCAACGCAATGGATTCCAAGCGACCCAGCGGCCGCCAACATGGTCCCGGATGCGTTCCGTGCAGACGTCCGTCACGCGCCAATCATGTTCACAACTGATATCGCGTTGCGTGAAGACCCCGGCTTCCGGAAAATCACACAGCGTTGGCAGAAAAATCCGCAAGAATTTGCAGATGCCTTTGCGCAGGCTTGGTTCAAGCTGACCCACCGGGATATGGGGCCACAGGCTCGTTATTTGGGTAAGGATGCGCCTAAGGTCACTTTGACCTGGCAGGATCCGCTTCCAAAGGCAGCGTACGCCCCAGTTAACGCTGCTGATATTGGCCAGTTGAAATCCAACATATTGGCAAGCGGTCTGACGACGGCAGAACTCGTACGGACTGCATGGGCTTCGGCATCTTCCTTCCGTGCGACCGACATGCGCGGCGGGGCAAACGGTGCGCGTTTACGGCTTGCACCGCAAAAAGATTGGGCAGTCAATGATCCCGCAGAAGTGGCGAAGGTCGTTGCAAAGCTCGAAACTGTACGCGCGGCGTTCAACAAGAGCGCAACAGGTGGCAAGCAAGTTAGCCTGGCCGATCTGATCGTGCTTGGTGGAAACGCAGCCATTGAACAAGCTGCGAAGGCCGCTGGACAGGATATCATCGTTCCGTTCAACGCAGGACGTGTTGATGCGACACAAAGCCAGACAGATGTTGAATCCTTCAACCAGCTTCAGCCAAAGGCCGACGGCTTCCGCAATTACTTTGCATCCGACGCTTTTTATGGGCCGACTGAAGCACTGATCGACAAAGCGGACTTGCTTGGCCTTACCGTAACCGAAACAACCGTGCTGGTTGGCGGTATGCGCGTATTGGGTGCAAATGCCGGTGGTTCAACCGCAGGCGTCTTCACCAATAAGCCCGGCACGTTGACCAACGACTTCTTCACCAATTTGCTGTCGATGGACACCGTTTGGGCGAAGTCGGCGACCAACGCTGGCCTGTATGAAGGCAAGGACCGGACGACAGGTGCTGCGAAATGGACAGCAACGCCAGTCGATTTGGTGTTTGGTTCCAATGCCGAATTGCGGGCAGTCGCTGAAGTCTACGCTTCGGATGACGCGAAGCAGAAGTTCGTGTCCGACTTTGTCGCGGCATGGACGAAGGTGATGAACGCAGATCGCTTCTAATATACTCCAATGAGGCGGCGGCGGGTCATACCGCCGCCGCTTTTTCATTCCAACTTAATGAGTTATCTTGTGTCCTTCACTCTGCGCCTGTCTGTATCCGTTTTCTTTTTGGCAATGGCGTTGATGGTCACAACCATAGCTCCAGCTAAAACGCAGCAGGCACGGCCCCCTGCTTTTGCGCAATGTGCAGGATGCCATTCAACGCAAGCTGGCAAAACCCTATTCGGACCAAGTCTCGCCGGTGTAGGCGGTAGACGGGCGGGCACGCTTCCGGGTTATGCTTATAGCCCTGCCCTCAAGGCATCTGGTTTAACATGGAACGCAAAGACACTCGATCGATGGCTCATATCGCCAAAAAAGACGGTGCCAGGCACCAAAATGCCCTTTAACGGAATTCAGGACCCAAAATCGCGCGAGCAAGTCATAGCTTATTTGCTGACGCTGTAACGTCGTTCAAAACCGTAGATTGAAACTATGCCCTCATGCCGGATGGGGCTAAATCCAACCAAAATTGGTAATTCGAGTGGAAAAGGATATGCGCACCCGTTAACTGCGGCGCAATAGTGAGACATCAGGACCGAAACGCACCGGCAGGAGGAAACACAGCGCATGCGTGAAGCACTAGCCCCCGAATTGCCCCAGTCACGCATCGGAACGCTGGAGACACCGTGCCTGATCATTGATGCGCTTCGTATGGACCGCAACATCGCGCGCTTACGCGACAGGCTCGCACCCATGGGCGTGCCGCTGCGTCCGCACCTCAAGACAGCAAAGTCGATTGAAGTTGCAGTTCGCGCTATGGCTTCGCCGCAAGGCCCTGCAACAGTTTCGACGCTCAAGGAAGCCGAGTTTTTTGCTTCCGCTGGCGTTCGCGACATAATTTATGCAGTCGGCATCACACCATGTAAGCTGAAAAAAGTGGTTGAGCTGCGCCAAAGTGGAGTGGACCTTGCCGTTATTCTCGATACGGTCGAACAAGCCGAAGCGGTTGCATTAGCATCGCGCACCGATGGTTTAGCTATCCCCGCATTAATCGAGATAGATTGTGATGGCCATCGTTCGGGTGTGCCCCCGCAAGATAGCGAGCGCCTACTCTCCATCGGCCGGGCGATTGTGCAAGGTGGCGAATTGCGGGGTGTTCTTACCCATGCAGGTGGAAGTTACGCCGCGCGCGGGGCCACAGCCCTGCGGGAAGCAGCAGAAACCGAACGCCGCAGCGTTGTCGACGCAGCAAACATTCTCCGTGATGCTGGCCTTCCCTGCCCTGTGGTTAGCGTGGGTTCGACCCCTACGGCCCATTATGCCACTGACCTTGGCGGCGTGACAGAAGTCCGCGCAGGCGTTTTTGTCTTCTTTGACCTCGTCATGGCGGGCATTGGTATTTGCGAAATCGACGACATCGCGATGTCGGTGCTCGCGACGGTTATCGGGCATCAGCGCGAAAAGGGTTGGATTTTGATTGACGCCGGATGGATGGCCATGTCCCAAGATCGTGGCACATCCAAGCAGGATATCAACCAAGGTTATGGTGTCGCATGCGATAGCGCCGGCGTGCCATTTCAGGATCTTATTCTGGCGGATGCTAATCAAGAACATGGCATCCTAAAGGTGCGTCCGGGGTCAAACGCGGTGCTTCCCGAACTGGCCATTGGCGATCGCGTGCGCATCTTGCCTAATCACGCCTGCGCTACTGGCGCGCAGCATCACAGCTACCACATCGTGCACGGCACGTCAGATATCGTTACCAATGAGTGGGTGCGTTTTACAGGCTGGTAAAACGACAGATGCAATTGCTTTTGCCGTACGCGCTAAAGCGCAGCAAAGACTGGCGCGCGATTTGATTAGGAAGTGTCACCCGACACTCACAACATCCCTTTTCAAAGCTGCGGACGTGTCAACTCGCTTGCGCCGATGTTCTGTTTATGTTCTTTTACAAATCCCTCTCCGATTCGGCACACCCATGCGCAAACCAGACACAATCGAACACCTCTATTTGGACTTTGACGGCTTTTTTGCGAGCGTTGAGCAGTTGCGAAACCCTGCCTTACGCGGGCGTCCCATCGGCATTGTTCCCTATGAAGGGGGACGTTCGTGCATCATCGCTTGTTCACGCGAAGCGAAGGCGCGCGGCGTCAAAAACATAATGATGGTAGATGAAGCCAAGCGGATATGTCGCGATCTAGTTTTGGTGCCGCAAAAGCCAGATTTATACAGGCGTGCGCATAACGAGCTTATATCGCAAATTGGCTCCGTAATCCCGGTCGATCAGGTCAAGTCGATTGACGAATTAAGTTGCAAACTTGACGAAGGGCAAAGGGCCGATCCGGCTGGCGTGGCGGCGGCTATCAAACGGACGATCCGCTATAACATCGGCGCAAGCATCACATGCTCTATAGGCTTTGCCGCCAATCGCCATTTGGCCAAGATTGCAGGCGGGACGCAAAAGCCGGATGGCCTTTCTATCTGGCGACCTGAGGCCATGCCCGCCCCCTTATTGAAGCTCCCCCTAGATGATATACCGGGCATCGGGAAACGGATGGAAATTCGGCTCGCGAAAGCTGGGATAACGACAATGGCGGCCTTGCTGGCGACCCAACCTAAACAGCTTCGCGCTTTGTGGAATAATGTGACCGGCGAGCGGCTTTGGTATGCGCTACACGGCTATGCGATAGAAGCCCCGCCGACCGAACGCGGCATGTTCGGCCATGCAAGGGTTTTGCCGCCCGATGCGCGGACGTTGACGGATGCTAAGACAATATCGCGCCTGTTGCTTGTGAAAGCAGCTAGGCGGGTGCGCAGGGCCGGATATTACACAAAGTCCATTACCCTATGGATGCAATATTATGAGGGCAGCGGGTTTGACAGCCTGACACTGCCACAAGTGAATGACGATCAAGCGCTGCTAACCGCGCTCGCTTATCTTTGGGAACGCCTTACAAGCCGCCTGACTAGCAAAACGAGGGTGATGCGTATCGGTGTTAGCCTTGGCGATCTAACGACTGCCAATCATCGCCAGCTCGATTTTTTGTTGGATGATGATTCCGAACGGCAAAAATGGGAGCGGCTGGGCTCTGCGCTTGACCGGCTTAATATCAAATATGGCAAAACGGTTGCCAGTGTCGGCTTTTGGGAGCCGCCGCCCGGTGGCAATGTTGGTGGTAAAATATCATTTACGCGGATTCCCAGTGCAGAGGATTTTTGGTGAACTGGCGAAGCAATATCCAAATACTCGATTTGGACGCAAACGATCGGCTGGAACTGACTTGCAAGAAATGCGGAACGTTCCGGTGGCTCACGGGTGCAGAGTTACAAGCCCGGAAGGGAAAAGAGCGGCTAACTTTAGGCGACGTCGAAAGTCGCGCGCGTTGTCGGCAGCGCGGGTGCGGTGGCGCTATGCGGATGGCCATGCCCGCGCCTCAAGACACAGCTGGGTTTATCGGCGGAATTGCTTAAAAATTTAGATCACATTACCTCAAACACCAAAGCTATGGGGGTAATTAGGTAACAGCGCGATAGGTTAGATTTTTATTCTTATTTTTCAATAAATAATGGCGGAGAGATAGGGATTCGAACCCTAGGTACCGTCACCGGCACGCCGCATTTCGAGTGCGGTGCTTTCGACCACTCAGCCATCTCTCCGCAATTCATAGGGACTGGTCATTGCCGCAAAACGGCGCATCCCCATGACAGAGCGGGGCCATTAACCCAAGTTTTTCGCTTTGCCAAGCCACAAGGTTGATTTGCATCCAAGAAGCTATCATATTGTGGACATGAATGGTCCAATAGCTCCACCCGACATTGTTAAAACGGCGTTTTCCATAGGGGACGTTGTACGCCATCGCATATTCGATTTTCGTGGCGTGGTGTTCGACATTGACCCTGTTTTTGCCAATAGTGAGGAATGGTATCAGTCCATACCGGAACCGGTACGACCTTCAAAAGAGCAGCCATTTTACCATCTGTTCGCCGAAAATGCGGAAAGCAGCTATATCGCTTATGTGAGCCAGCAGAATTTACTTGCTGACCATCAGCAAGGGCCCATCAACCACCCGGGCATTGATGCGGTTTTTGAAGGGTGGAATGGCGACCAGTATCAATTGAAGCGGCTTATGCGTCAGTAAGCCGCGCAAGCTGGTGCCTAACGCGCCTGTCTGCGCAAGCCGCGCGCCGCCCCAGTCTCCGCTGGAGCGACATACGGTGCTTTCAGATCCTTAATGCTGTAAAGCTTTAACGATGTCCTCACACATCTTCTTCGCATCGGCGAGAAGCATCATGGTTTGATCCATGTAGAATACGTCATTGTCGACGCCGGCATAGCCAACGCCGCCCATGGAACGCTTAACAAAGAAAACGGTCTTTGCCTTGTCCACATCGAACACGGGCATACCATAAATGGGCGAAGTCTTGTCCGTTTTCGCCGCGGGGTTCACAACGTCATTGGCGCCAATGATGAAGGCGACATCGGCTTGCGCAAATTCGCTGTTGATATCCTCAAGCTCGAAAACTTCGTCATAAGGGACCGATGCCTCGGCCAACAAAACGTTCATATGGCCAGGCATACGTCCGGCAACAGGGTGGATGGCGTATTTTACGCTTACGCCCTGCTTCTTCAGAACATCGGCCATTTCGCGCAAGATATGCTGCGCCTGCGCAACCGCCATGCCGTATCCTGGCACGATGATGACGCTTTCGGCCTGTTGCATCATATAGGCAGCATCTTCCGCAGAACCGCGCTTCCATGGACGTTGTTCCTTGGCTTCTCCGCCCGATACAGCCGCCTCGGCACCGAAGCCACCCGCGATAACGCTAATGAAGCTACGGTTCATGGCCTTGCACATGATGTAGGACAAAATCGCCCCCGACGAGCCGACCAAAGCGCCTGTGATGATCATCGCCGTGTTATGCAAAGTGAAGCCCATGGCAGCGGCGGCCCAACCCGAATAGCTATTCAGCATCGACACCACGACGGGCATATCTGCGCCGCCGATGGGGATGATCAACAAGAAGCCGATGAGGAAAGCAAGCGCAGTAATGGTCCAGAAAATCCAAGGACTTTGGTCCACAGTGAAATAACCGATGAGACCAAGGATTGCCGCCAAAGTACCCAAGTTAATGACATGGCGCAGCGGCAAGAGGATGGGCGCGCCCGACATTTTGCCCGCCAGCTTCAGGAAAGCGATGACTGAGCCTGAAAAGGTGATCGCGCCAATGGCGATGCCCAAGCCCATTTCAACACGACTGACGGGGTTTATAAAGCCGTCTTCACCAACAATGCCAAAGGCACCAGGGTTAAGAAAGGCGGCAGCAGCGACGAGTACTGCGGCCATACCAACGAGCGAGTGGAACGCAGCGACAAGTTGCGGCATGTCGGTCATGGCAATCTTACGCGCCGTAACCCAACCAATACCGCCGCCAATCGCGATAGCGCCGATGATTTCGGGCAGCGATGCAACGTCATGCGTGATTAAGGTCGTGACCACAGCAATCAACATGCCGGCCATGCCGAAGCGGTTGCCGCGCTGCGATGTGGCAGGCGAAGACAATCCGCGCAGTGCCAGAATGAAGAATACGCCAGAAATCAAATAAGCGAGCATGACCCATGCAGGAGGAGCAGTATGTTCCAACTTAACGCTCCTTTTTCTTGTACATGGCCAGCATGCGGGCCGTTACCGCAAAACCACCGAAGATGTTGACGCTAGCCAACGCAACGGCGATCAGACCAAGCCATTTCGCGGTCGGTGAACCACCTGCCGCCGCCGCGATCAACGCGCCGACGATAATGACCGAAGAAATCGCGTTTGTGACCGCCATCAGCGGTGTGTGCAAAGCGGGGGTAACAGACCATACGACATAATAGCCGACGAAACAGGCCATCACGAAGATGGATAAGATTGAAATAAAGTCCATTATGCCCCCTTACGCCAACAGGCGATCATTCACGACCTTGCCATCTTTGGTCAGGCGAATTGCTGCGGTAATTTCATCATCATCGGGCAACACAGGTTTGCCAGCTTCCTTATCCCAAAAGGCGGAGAGGAAGTTGAACAGATTGCGTGCGTAAAGCGCCGATGCGTCCGCCGCCAAATGCGCTGGCGTGTTGCTGTAGCCGATAATTTTCACGCCATGCTTGATGACGATTTCGTCGGCTTTTGATCCTTCGACATTGCCACCTTGCGCAACGGCAAGGTCAAAAATGACGGAGCCAGGCTTCATACTCGCGATTTGCGCATCCGATACCAAACGGGGCGCTGGGCGGCCCGGGATCAACGCGGTTGTAATAACGATATCCTGCTTGGCGATATGCGCGGAGACCAGTTCGGCTTGCGCAGCCTTATATTCGTCCGACATTTCAGTCGCATATCCACCAGCGCCCTCGCCTTCGATCCCGGCGACATTCTCAACAAAAATAGCTTTGGCGCCCAAGGATTCAATCTGCTCCTTGGTGGCTGAACGCACATCGGTTGCCGATACTTGCGCGCCCAATCGGCGTGCCGTGGCAATCGCCTGAAGTCCGGCAACGCCAACGCCCATGATAAAGGCCTTTGCGGCACTTACGGTGCCTGCAGCAGTCATCATCATCGGAAAGGCGCGACCATAGACCGAAGCTGCCTCAATCACAGCTTTATAGCCGGACAGGTTTGACTGCGACGACAATATGTCCATCGATTGCGCACGCGTAATGCGCGGCATGAATTCCATCGCCAACGCTTCTACGCCTGCCTTGGCATAAGCATCCACGCGTGCACGCTGACCAAAAGGATCGAGGCCTGCAACCAACCAAGCGCCGGGCTTCATGCCCTTCAGCGCCTTTGGATCTGGCCCTTGGACGCCAAGGACAATGTCAGCGTCCTTTAGGACTGAAGACAGATTGCCAACAGAAGCGCCCGCATTTTCATAATCGCTATCACCGATGGACGCTCCCGTCCCAGCTGCATTCTCGACCGAAACCGTCGCGCCTAATGCGATGAATTTCTTGACGGTTTCAGGGGACGCAGAAACGCGGGTTTCGCCTTGGGTGGTTTCCTTCAGGACAGCGATTTTCACCATTTAAGCCGCGCGACTTGCGATGATCAGAACCACGATGGCGGTGACAACCGCCGATAATATTGCGCCCCATTTGAAAAGCGTGATGAAACCCGCATAGGTTTCTTTTGCAGGTCCTAGGTCGTGATCGTTAGCCAAAACAGCCTCCTTCTAAACTATATTCCCTGTGAGCTTTAACTGGTGATTTTCTAATGCTCAAGCACGTTGAACAAAGAAAATGTCATCGCGCCAAAATCGGTACTTTAACTCGACCGCTTTACAATTCTGCGCACTGCCAACGACAATTGCTGCAAGGCTTGTTCAGCGGATTAGACATTCTTGCCCAACAAAGCCTGTGTGATCCAAAAGCCCACCAACGAGGCAGAGCCTGTCAGGAATGTTCCCCAAATAATGTCGAGGATGGTGACTTTCGTGCTCCACACTTTCAACGTGGCATAATTGGTCAGGTCATAGGTCATGTAACAAAAAAAGCCCATCAGCGCGCCCCAGATAAGTGCGGTCTGCCACTTGCCGGTCAACAACGCTGGCCCAACGGCGAAGATCATCATGCCCAAAATATACAGCAGATAGAAAATAATCGCCGGCCCCATACGAAAGCCGCCCTTCATCAACAATTCGCCGATTTCTGGCTGATATAGGCGCGTGTACATGGTCCGTAGCCATACGCTGTCGATGACCGCAAACGCGATGCCAGTTGCAATATACCCGATGATATATTTCATAAGCATTTCAGATCCCCCTCAAAATTGCCCGAAAACTGCCAAACGATGAAAGCAGGGTCAATGCAGTCAAATGGCTGTAGGCAGTATAGTTTCCATCCATGCCGCATCCCTCAGGCCGCGCCACACCCGAATGGCCTGAACGGTCTCAGCGGCGTCATGGACGCGAACAATATGTGCGCCCTGCTCCACCGCCTTCATAGCAAGGAGAATTGAACCGCCAAGGCGATCTTTTGCATCTTCCGCATCCGATAGCGCACCAATCAGTCTTTTGCGGCTTGCGCCAAACAATAAAGCGCAACCCAGTCCATGATATATTGCCAGATTGTTAATGATCGCCAGATTGTTGGCGAGTGTCTTTCCGAACCCGATACCGGGATCGATCAATATCTTATCACGCGACAACCCTGCAGCTTCAACCTCGGAAACGCGCTGCTCAAGCCAGTCGAACACATCATATACGACATCATCATAATTGCCGTCTTTATGCGGATCAGCGCCTTGACTTGGGGCGTGCATGAGGGCGACGGGAGCATTGCTCTTGCACGCGACTTCTAAGGAGTGGTCGTCGTATAAAAGCGCAGATATGTCATTGATCATCGTCGCGCCAGCTTGCAATGCGCCCGCCATCACCGACGCCTTACGTGTGTCAATCGAGATAGCTGCGCCAGCCTGCGCCAGCCTGCGGATCAGCGGCGTAACGCGATTTAGCTCATCACCGTCCCCGATCAAAGGCGCACCGGGTCGTGTAGACTCCCCGCCAATGTCAATGATAGCCGCGCCTGCGCGCAACATGAAGAAGGCCGCTTTCGCCGCAATTTCCGGGTCTAAATTCATGCCGCCATCTGAAAAGCTGTCTGGAGTCGCGTTGATAATCGCCATGACCCGCGGCTGATCAAGGCTAACCCTGTGCATGCCCATCTGCAGTTCAGCGCGCGGGGCAGTTATGCGCTGAAGCAGCAAGGCGCACCGCGCGCGGGCAGTGTCCGTTAGTGCCGAGGCAAATGCATCCCATTCCCGAACCGACACCAACTGCCGCTGCGTTGATGTTATGTCGCGTGTGATATATTCTATTTGCGAGAACCACAGCATGGTTCCAGCCAAACGCAAACTCTCACCCTCGTTCCGCTGGGGGCCTTCGACAAAACCAGTGGGACGAAGATAGATTTTTATCACGGCTCGGTTGCGAGCAAGTAGGTTTGACGCAGGTCATCAATCGGCTTCATCGCGCCATCGGGTGCAGCATAATGCCAATAGGTCCATCCATTGCAGCTTGGCGCATTTTGAATACTCGAACCGACTTTGTGGATCGAACCGTCTACAACGCCGCACATGATCGAGCCATCGGCGCGCACAGTGGCTTCAAACTGACGCTTGCGGTCATACAGTTTCGTACCGGGATTAAGATAACCCGCCTCAACCAACTGGCCAAAGGCAACCTTTGGCGCGGATTTTGGTGATTGCATGGTTTTGATGGCGCTTTCGTCCAAAGGCAATGCTGCCGCAATGCGCTCCTCGGCAACTTCGCAATAGACGGATTCGCGCTCACAGCCAATCCAGTCACGGCCGAGACGGCGGGCAACCGCGCCCGTCGTTCCCGTTCCGAAAAACGGATCAAGAACCACGTCACCAGGCTTGGTACAGGCCAGCAATATGCGATACAGCAAAGCTTCCGGCTTTTGTGTGGGGTGCGCCTTCATGCCATTGCGCTTCAACCGCTCCTGCCCGCCACAAATGGGGATTAACCAATCGGACCGCATTTGAAGCTCGTCATTCAACGTCTTCATCGCGCGATAGTTGAAGGTATATTTCGACTTCTCGCTTTTCGAAGCCCAGATCAGGGTCTCATGTGCATTGGTGAAGCGCGTTCCCTTGAAATTGGGCATTGGGTTCGACTTGCGCCAGACGATGTCGTTGAGGATCCAATATCCAGCATCCTGCACCGCCGTGCCAACGCGGAAGATATTGTGATAGCTGCCGATGACCCAAAGCGAGCCGTTCGGCTTCAATATGCGCCGTGCCTCAGCGAGCCATTCGCGAGTGAATTTGTCATAAATGGCGAAACTTGCGAATTTATCCCATTCGTCGTCGACGGCATCGACCTTGCTATTGTCCGGACGCAACAAATCGCCACCAAGCTGCAAATTATAGGGCGGATCAGCAAAGACCATGTCGATGGAGCAATCAGGCAAGGAACGCATCGCCTCAATGCAGTCCATGCGTAGTATCTGATTGCGCGGCAGTTCAGGTGCCGGCGCCAGCTTCGCTTTTGTTGCTGGTCTAATTTTCTCAATAACACCCATTGCCTGCTCCTTTTGGCGCTTACAAATCTGCGATGAGTCAGCGCGGCCCTTGGGTCAAGGTCATTGATGATTGCGGAATCCAGGGTTTTGCGCGCAAGAACCATCATATAGGCGGAACGAAACGAGTCCGGCACAATATGTGGAGTCTCGCGAATCTTGGCAGACTCAACCCCTAGTGGTGTTACCCGAAGGACTCACTGCCCAAAAAAAGTTACAGCAAAAGCAGTTGCGCCACAGGCGCGAAGCTTTTCCGGTGCAAAGGTGTCGGACCATGCTCCTGCAGCGCGGCCATATGGTCGGGTGTTCCATAGCCTTTATTCTTTTCCCAACCATAATGCGGGTATTGCGCAGCGGCGGCACGCATCATTCGGTCGCGATATTCTTTGGCAATGATCGAGGCTGCGGAAATACACGGTTCAATCGCATCGCCACCGACAATAGCCCGCGCTGGCCAACGCCATTCAGGACGGCGACCGGCGGGGGTCATATTTCCATCAACCAATATCTCAAGCGGGTCGCAGCCAAGTTTTGTGCACAAAGCTTCTACCGCCAAGGTCATGGCCAACATTGTTGCGCCAAATATGTTCAGGCGGTCAATTTCTTCGACCTCAACCACGCCCACCGCCCAATGGCAACGACGTTTTATAGTGGCTTCCAACGCCGCACGGCGCGCAGCGGTTAGTTTTTTGCTGTCATCCAGCCCAGATGGGCGCGGCTTGGACAAGAAAACGGCCGCCGCGACCACCGGCCCTGCAAGCGGCCCACGTCCCGCCTCATCTACGCCGAAGATCATATCCGCCAATCAGGGTAGCGACGGTTTTCGCCAGCATTGTATAGGCACACAATATTGCCCGCCGGATCGAGCAAGCGCGCTTCACGCCAGCCCCAGCTTTCATCCTGTGGCAACTGTTCAAACGCAAAGCCTTGGCTGGCCAGCTCCGTTACCCAAGCATCCAGCCGTTTGCTTTCAAAATACACTATGGTCGATGGCGTGATATCATCGCAGTGATGTATGGAAAAGGTGACGCCATTGGGCGTTTCAAATCGCGCATATCCGTTGGCCGGACTATCAACAATCAACTGAAGACCAAGCGCCATGTAAAAATTGACGGACGCCGCATAATCAGAGCAACCAACGGTCACATGATTGAGCGACGGGCCAGCGACCATCGCATCCTCACGCACCGATTGATGCCCCATCGGACCATGTCCTTGACCAAGCCCCGGCGCGTCGCGCAGAGCAATCCGCACGAACAAGCGCGCCCGTTCTACGGCGGGCACAAGCTCCATCCCCTGCCCCAGCCCAGTTGCGATGGCCGACGCCAATGTGCACCCAGTGCCATGTGTACTGCGCGTCTGTATCCGTGCGCCGCGCCAGCTTTCGCTCTGCCCAGGCGCGAGATGTAGTTCGTCAATAATATCATCTCCGTCCGCATGACCGCCCTTGATCAGCAATGGAAACCGTTGGGCGAGCAAGGCATCTTTGCCACCCAAAGCCTCCAGTTCCGGCAAGTTAGGCGTGGTCAGCGTGGCAAGCTGCATCAGCCGTTCAAACGCAGATATGGTATCTGGATCCGCTAACACGGCCCCGCTCGTTGCAACCATGACGGGGTCGAATATGATCGGGCAAGACAGGTCCGAAAGACTGTCGGCTACCGCATGCGCGGTCGCAGCATTGCCAATCATCCCGATTTTGACAGCATCAACGCCAATGTCGCTGACAACCGCATTGATTTGGTCAATCACCATTTGCGTCGGAATCATATGCACGGCATCGACGCCTAGCGTATTTTGCGCGGTAATCGCGGTCACCGCCGTCATGGCATAGCCACCTAGCATGGTAACCGTTTTAATATCCGCCTGGATCCCTGCGCCGCCGCCACTGTCAGAACCAGCGATAATCAATATGCGGGCGGGCACGCCTTTCATCATCAGGATGCAGCGATCCTGACCGCGTCGCAAATGCTGTCGACAATCCGATTAACCTGCGCTGCGTCATCGCCCTCCGCCATCACGCGGATGACTGGCTCAGTCCCCGACGGACGAATTACCAAACGGCCATTGCCCGCCAGCTCGGCCTCAGCCTTTGAGATGACGGCCTGAACATCTGGATTATCAAGCGGCTTGCCACCTGAAAAGCGAACATTTTTGAGCAATTGGGGGACGGGATCGAAAAGGTGCAGCACTTCACTCGCGGGCTTCCCGCTCGCAACAAGCTGGGTCAGCACCTGCAGCGCCGCAACGGTGCCATCGCCTGTGGTTGCATGATCCAGCATAATCATATGGCCAGATTGCTCCCCACCGACATTGATGCCGTGCTTGCGCATTTCTTCAAGGACATAACGGTCGCCGACTTTCGCGCGAATGAGGCGCAAGTCCTGCGACTCCAGATACCGCTCAAGGCCCAAATTGGACATCACCGTCGCGACAATACCCCCGCCCGTCAGCTTGCCGCTGCGGTTCATTGCGGAGCCAAGCAATGCCATGATCTGGTCGCCGTCTACTACGCGGCCATGTTCGTCAACGACGATCAATCGATCCGCATCGCCATCAAGCGCAATGCCAATATCGGCGCCAGCTGCAACTACGGTTTCCTGCAACGTTACAACATGCGTTGAGCCGACCTTGTAATTGATATTCTTGCCATTGGGGTCAATTCCAATTGCCGTTACCTTCGCACCCAGTTCCCAAATCGCGGTCGGCGCGACTTGATATGCTGCGCCATTGGCGCAATCGAGCACCACATGTAGACCGTCGAAACGGATATGTTCAGGCACCGATGCCTTTACTGCATGAATATAGCGGCCCCGGCTGTCTTCAATACGCCGCGCACGCCCCACATCAGCCGCGTCGGCCAATGGAAGCGACCCAGCTAG
>Ga0315903_10001883_pt1 | contig 31696 bp, 29 predicted proteins | sample LakEriMetagenome_7_FD_203524 | JGI IMG/M metagenome (GOLD analysis project Ga0315903, IMG submission 203524) | Freshwater fungal communities from buoy surface, Lake Erie, Ohio, United States - Buoy 2 MA119 | ecosystem: Environmental > Aquatic > Freshwater > Lake | place: USA: Lake Erie, Ohio...
CGGATTGACTCTCGAAACTTGTCCTTGATTTCACTGTAGGTCATGCCATAAAACTCCTCGAGTTTTTGTCGTCCTCCCATTTGTTGTTGAATTAGACGCAAGCGATTCTCCATGTCGGCATCCACTTGTTCATCAGCAATAAGGATACTGTCTAGTTTCGCTTGATTTACTAGGACCTGCTCAATCATTAATTCTTCAAGCATGCGGCAATCAAACGTGCTATCAATTTCAATCTTTGCCTCTTTTGCCTGCATTTCTTGAACTTTCAAGTCCGAAAGTAAAATGATATTGTCTCCAACTTGTGCAGCAATTTTATCCAACACTATGGGTTGAGCATCAAGCAATCCAACGCAACACAAAAACAACAAAAGGAAATATACTCTCATTATTTACCGAGGTTGTAAAGCACTTTTTTATTGACTTTAACTTTGTATTTGGATGTTAAACTATCCAACCAATTTTTCTCCAAGAAGTTTTGATAATCCGATGTTGCGGAACCTTTAGCTTCGCTAAATTCTTTTTTCATTACCGGAAGCATATTCGTTACCTTAACCACATATAATTTCCCTTCAAACTCATAGGTTTTATTTACGCCCATCGTTAGAGATTGACCCTTAAGAAACGTAGTATTCTCAGGATCAAACTTGTTCATTTTCACTTTCAAATTCAATTCAGTATCCTTGTTAATTTTCTCAATAACATGTTTAGACGTTACGGTATCGTTCACAATCATCGAAGCTACTTCGTTTGCAACGCCAAGGGTTAAACACTCATAAACCGTTGCCTCCAAACGTGCTGGCCACATGTACTTATCGCGGTTACCAAGGAAATAAGCACGCAAACCGGCTGTATCCTTTACCGCCTTGTTCCATACTTTGTCAGACATGACTTCATATAATAATATTCCATCGTGATACTCATTAACTAAGGCATTATATTCTGGATATTTCGCAGGAAGCAGGAACTCTTCATATTCTAATACGGCAGCTTTCTCCCAATTTCTATATTGAGAAGCTACGGTCATTTTAGATTCATCCTTTTTCAGCGCTCGGTAATTCTTTTCTAAATAGCGCGCAAATTTTTGTTGGCCAAAGGAAACTCCATCTAAGGTAAACAAGGTTTTATTGGACTTTAACTCACTTGCATTCCATTTCCCCATAAAGTATGTTGAATCTAAATTTGCCTCAAACCAAGCTAAATTTTCTTTAGGACCGGCTGTGTATTTGTACTTCGCCTTAAGTTTTCTAACAAAGGAATCTTGCGTTTTCTTTGAGCGCTCATCTTTGTTCACCTTGGTCTGCAATTCCTTCTTCATGGTTTCAAATGCCGCAACATCCTTGCGTTCAAGGCGCTTAATGATGTGATACCCATAGTTTGTTTTTAGCGGTGCACTGAACTCACCGTCGGCCTTAAGGGCAAATGCAGCCTCTTCAAATTCAGGAACCATACGTTGGGTTGTTCCGGAACCAAACATCGGAAGCTCACCTCCTTTTTTACTTGTTCCTGGGTCATCGGAATACATCGCTACCATTTCTTCCCATTTTGCACCATCTTTCAACTTTTGGTAGATTTCCTCTACTTTCTTTTTTGCATTATCCTTTGTGGCTTGATCTGCATCTTTGGCCACACTGATCATTAAGTGTGCTGTTTTAATAGAACCGCGTGATGGACGAAGACCGGTAGTTTTAAGGATGTGATACCCGAAACGTGTTCTGAATGGTGCCGATACTGTTCCAACCGCTGTTTTGTAGGCCATATCTTCGAACGGATACACCATTTGAAACGCAGTAAAGTAGCCTAAATCGCCTCCGTTCGTAGCGGCAGAAGGATCATCCGAACCATTCTTCATTTTTGCAACCGATGCGAAATCTTCTCCTTTATCGATGCGAGCCTTTAGGGCAAGAATTCGATTATATGCCGCAAGCGTATCTGCAGGAGTAGCCGAAGGGTCTATTTTCACTAAGATATGAGAACAACGCACCTCGTTCAATGTTCGGAAATATGCCTCGCGAACAAGGCTGTCGTTTTGGGCAGAATCAATTAAATAAGGAATGGCTAATTGTCGCTTATATCCTTCAAACTCACGCTTAAGCTTTGGAATGGTATCATATCCTAAGGCTTCAGCTTCAATAACTTTCAATTTAAATTTCTTGAATAAATCCATATACTCATCCATTGATGCCTGATCGTATTTTGGATTTGGATTATTTTTAAGGTAAATCTGTAAGAACTCACTTTTGGTGATTTTTTCTCCATTCACCTTCAGGATAACTGGATCTTTTTGACCGTATGCCACGGAAAAAACAAGCGCTAATATTCCAACTAATACTCTTTTCATATGTCTTTAACTGTTTATTTTAAACTATAATTAGGTGCCTCACGCGTAATCGTTACGTCATGTGGGTGTGATTCACGCACACCAGCTGAGGTAATTCGAACAAAACGGGCACCTTTTAACTCAGAAATTGTTTTTGCACCGCAATATCCCATCCCTGCACGAAGTCCACCGGTAATTTGATACATCACTTCAAGCAACTGTCCTTTAAATGGAACCCGACCAGAAATCCCTTCTGGAACCAATTTTTTCATGTCCTCTTCGCCGGCTTGAAAGTACCGATCTTTGGAACCTTTCTGCATGGCTTCTAATGAACCCATTCCTCGGTAGGTTTTAAACTTTCGCCCTTCATAGATAATGGTTTCACCGGGAGATTCTTCTACGCCGGCAAACATTCCACCAAGCATGACGCTATCCGCACCGGCAGCAATTGCTTTTACAATATCTCCTGTGTAGCGAATTCCACCATCAGCAATAACAGGTACGCCTGTACCTTCAACGGCCTTAGCCACCTCATTGATTGCGGTTAATTGAGGAACACCAACACCTGCAATAACGCGGGTTGTACAAATAGATCCGGGACCAATACCAACTTTTACTGCATCCGCACCAGCCTCAACCAGAAAACGCGCCGCGTCCGCTGTGGCAATATTTCCTACCACAACCTCTAAGGTTGGATATAGGGATTTAATATCTTTCAATTGTTTTACTACACCTATGGTGTGGGCATGCGCCGTATCAATTACGATCGCATCAACACCTGCTTCAACAAGTGCCTTTACACGATCCATCGTTTCGTCTGCAATCCCTACGGCAGCCGCTACTCTAAGTCGACCTAAATTATCTTTACATGAAAGGGGATGTTCTTTCACTTTTATAATGTCACGATACGTAATTAACCCAATTAATCTACCTTCCAAATCAACGACTGGCAACTTCTCAATTCTATTTTGCTGAAGGATTGTTTCAGCTGTGGCTAAATCCGTCCCGTCTTTGGTGGTAATTAAATTCGTTGAAGTCATAACCTCTACGATTGGTTTTGATAACTCACGTTCGAAACGCAAATCACGGTTTGTCACGATTCCTTTCAAACACCTAATTTCATCTACTACTGGAATGCCGCCGATGCTATTTTCTTTCATTAAGGCCAAGGCATCACCCACTGTAGCTGATTCCGATAAGGTTATGGGATCAATGATCATCCCACTTTCTGAGCGTTTAACTTTTCTCACCTCGATTGCTTGCTCGGCTATGGTCATGTTTTTATGCACAACTCCGATTCCTCCTTGTTGAGCGATGGCAATTGCCAAACGATGCTCTGTTACCGTATCCATTGCAGAGGAAACTACCGGAGCGTTCACAATAATATTTCTTGAAAAACGACTTTGCAAGACTACCTCTCGAGGTAAAACCTGAGAAAATGCAGGAACTAACAAGACATCATCATATGTGAAGCCTTCAGTAATTTGGGTGAGATTATTCAATGACATGTGTGAATCTAAAGCAATAAATTCTCGCAAAAATAAGAAATTTCAGGGGATTTTTTTAGTGAAATACCGATGAAATGTTAATTAAATTAAAATCACCTATTTCCTCCCGTTTTTTCACTAATCTTGTATCCTATGAAATGGCTACCTTTTTTATTTTTAACGCTTTTAAGCCATTCGTACAAGGCACAACGCTCGGTTGTTGATACGTCGCGAATGCTTCAGATTTCAGGTGTAATCATTGCCGAAGACAACCTAGAACCCCTACCCTACACCACCGTTTGGAATCGGTCAATTCGAAAAGGGGTAATTTCTGATTATTATGGGTTTTTTACCATGGTTTCATTTCCTGGCGACACCCTTGTATTCAACTTTTACGGGTATTCAAGCTCCACCTACATCATTCCTGATACGCTAAGCGAAAACCGTTACAGCATCGTTCACATGATGCAAGCGGATACCCTAAATATGCCTGAAGTCGTAGTTCACCCTTGGCCTTCACGGGATGAATTCGCTCGATATTTTGTAGAAATGAAACCTTACGATGACGCCATGCGAAGAGCTCAGCGCGAGCTATCTGGTGAATCTTTAGCGTTTGTTGCCGCAAAAATGAGTAACGACGCTTCCTTGGCCTATGGTTATGCCCAAAATCAACGCCTAACCAAACTTTACACAAACGGTCAATTACCTTCAAATAATTTATTCAATCCGTATGCATGGGCTAAATTAGTTCAGGATTGGAAAGCAGGTAAACTTGGACGTCAATGATGCTGTGGATAGCACAGGAAATATTTCTCTACCGGATGCGCTAAGGCAGAAATATTCAGGTTATCTGAAGCTTTTGCCAAATCAATCACCTCTCCATTTTTCATTAATAAGTTGATGTTTTGCTTATCATTGGTGTAGGCTTTATTCATCAACAAATCATGATAAACTAAATCGTCTAAGCCTTCCGAATCTATATTAAAGTGGTTACGAACCAATTCTTTTTCAAGGGAAATACGGTCAATGGGAAAGGGCTGTTTTGAAATCTCAATTTTAAATAGGTTTCGATTCACTAACCCGCTGCACAAGAGCGACAAAATTCGATCCTCATGATGCTGCCACACTTTGATTGCCCCCCAAATGTCGTAGTCATCCAATTGCGCAAAGGCGTCTAAATATTTAGGGTCTGATTTGAAATCATTCAAGGTTACATCCCTTTGAAGGAATAAGGTCAAGGCTGGAGATGCAAAAAGTGGAACTCCGTGTTTAGCCAAATGCTTCGCTCTTCGCAGGGCATGAATCAACATATGTTCGGCCGCCACTACTGTTTTGTGCAAATACACTTGCCAATACATTAAACGTCGAGCAACAATAAACTTTTCAACCGAATAAATCGCCTTTTCCTCTAATACCAAATTACCTTCATGGACGGCAAGCATTTCAATTAAGCGATCCGAACCGATAATCCCTTCACTCACCCCGCTGTAAAAACTATCTCGATTCAAATAATCTAGTCGATCCATATCGAGTTGACTCGAAACCAATTGATGCAAATAGGGTTTAGTGTATTCGTTTTTAAAAATCAAATTGGCCCTTCCTAAATCATCCCCAAATTCTTTAGACAAGCGGTCTATAAACAATCCACTCAAATCTTCATGGGTAACTCCATTTACGATATCGTATTCCAAGGCATGACTGAACGGACCGTGTCCGATGTCGTGCAAGAGTATGGCCAATTTAACAGCACGCTCTTCGTCCTCTGTAATCTCATTCCCTTTCCTACGAAGTACCGAAACCGCCAAGCCCATTAAGTGCATAGCACCCAACACATGGGTATAACGTGTATGTTGCGCACCCGGATAAACCAAGTGTGAAAGCCCCAATTGCATAATACGACGAAGTCGCTGCATGTAAGGATGATTCAATACATCAAAAATTAATTCATCCGGAACCGCTATAAATCCATAAACGGGATCGTTAATGATTTTCTTTTTATTGGAAGGATGAGAAAAAGTTGGCAATTGCTTATTTTTACAATTAATACTGCAAACTTACTTAAATATACGCAATGGGTAAAATACTTTGGGCTGACGACGAAATTGAACTACTAAAACCTCACATCTTATTCTTAGAATCTAAAGGATATTCAGTAGACCGCGTAACTAACGGTACGGATGCTATTGACAAAGCAGAAGAAAACGCGTACGACGTCATTTTTTTAGATGAGAATATGCCTGGAATCAGTGGATTGGAAGCCTTATCCAAAATCAAAGAAATCAATCCCTTGGTCCCCGTGGTTATGATTACCAAAAGTGAAGAAGAGTTCATTATGGAAGAGGCCATTGGCAGTAAAATCGCAGATTACCTCATCAAACCTGTTAATCCAAATCAAATATTACTCAGTCTAAAGAAAATCTTACAACAAACCCAGCTCGTAGCGCAAAAAACCAACGTCAACTACCAACAAGAATTTCGTCAGCTTGGCATGCAGCTAAACAACCGAATGGACGCGAATGAATGGACAGAAATGTATCGTAAGTTGGTGTATTGGGAGTTGGAATTGGAACAGGCGGAAGACAAAGCCATGAAGGAAATCTTCGACATGCAGAAAAAAGAAGCGAATCAGCTGTTTTGCGATTTTATAGAAGACAATTACCTTGATTGGTTGAACGGTACAGAGGACATGCCATACATGTTGCATAACATGATTCGAACGCGGGTATTACCAAAAATTGGAAAGGAAAAATTGGCGGTATTGGTAATCGATAACTTACGCTATGACCAATGGAAAATTTTGGAGCCCCTGATTTCTAAATCGTATCAAAAAGAGGAGGAGTATGTGATTTACTCCATTTTACCCACGGCTACACATTACGCGCGAAACGCGTTCTTTGCCGGATTACTTCCTTCCGAAATCGAAAAGAAATTCCCTCAATACTGGCGCTATGAAGAGGACGAAGGAAGTAAAAATCAATTTGAAAAAGAATTACTTGAGCAACAATTAAAGCGATTAAGCAAACAATGCAAGTGGAGTTATCACAAAATCACCAACCTAGAAGCTGGCAAGAAACTTAATGAGCAGTTTAACCAAATCAAGGATAACGACGTGAATTTTGTAGTGTACAACTTTGTAGACATGCTCTCACATGCTCGAACAGAAATGGAAATGATTCGAGAATTAGCCAGTGATGAGGCCGCTTATCGTTCACTTACAAAATCTTGGTTTGAACATTCACCGCTTCAGGAGTTGATACTAAAATTCAGAGAAATTGGAGCGCATTTAATCATCACCACAGACCACGGGACAGTTAAAGTGAATAAGCCCATCAAAATTGTCGGGGAACGCTCAACGAACACCAACCTTCGATATAAAGTTGGTCGTGGTTTGAGTTATGATTCGAAAGAAGTATTTGTCGTTAATAAACCGACCGAGGCTTTCTTGCCTCAAATCAAACTCTCTAATGAATATGTATTCGCCAGAGAGTCAGATTTCTTTGTATACCCGAATAATTACAATCATTTTGTGAATCATTATGGCGACACATTCCAACATGGGGGTATATCCATGGAGGAAATGCTGATTCCGTTTATTGAACTGCAACCTAAGTAATTTTAGCTATTTTAGATTCGTTCAAAATAAGGGATTATTGTACCTTTGTACCATGAGCGAATTCAATGTAAATGAAATCAGAGCAGACTTTCCAATTTTGAAGGAATCTGTTAACGGGAAACCCCTGATTTACTTTGACAACGGGGCGACCTCTCAAAAACCCCGGCAAGTAATTGAACGCATATCGAGCTATTATACGCATGAAAATTCAAACGTTCATCGGGGCGTGCATTTCTTAAGTGATCAAGCAACCAATGCGTATGAACAGGCAAGAACTACCGTGGCACGTTATATCAATGCGGCGCGCAGCCAAGAAGTGATTTTCACCAAAGGAACGACTGATTCCATCAACACCGTGGCTTTCAGTATTGGGGAAACGCTCAAGCTGGGAGATGAAATTCTTATCTCGGGCATGGAACACCACTCGAATATCGTTCCTTGGCAAATGCTCTGCGAGCGAAAAGGCACGGTATTAAAAGTAATTCCCGTTACACCAGAAGGCACCTTAGATTTAGAGGCATTCGATACCTTATTAAGTGAACGAACGAAATTATTGAGTATCATCCACATTTCTAATACACTCGGGACCATCAACCCCGTGGAGCAACTGATACAAAAAGCGCATCAAGTCGGCGCCAAGGTACTTTTGGATGCCGCACAGAGCATTCAACACCTACCCATCGACGTTCAACACTTAGATTGTGATTTCTTAGCCTTCTCAGGACATAAAGTGTTTGGTCCTACCGGAATTGGAATTCTTTATGGCAAAAAGGATATATTAGATAGCCTTCCTCCCTATCAAGGCGGCGGTGACATGATTGAACAGGTGAGTTTTGAGAAAACCACCTACAATGGATTGCCCTTAAAGTTTGAAGCTGGAACACCCAATATAAGCGGAGCGATTGCCCTGGGAGCTGCCTTTAATTATTTATCCTCCATTGATTTACAGGGCGCCTTTCAACATGAACATACCCTTGGAACTTATTTAAGGGCGCGAATGAGAGAAATTCCAACCATACGATTCATTGGGGAAGCTCCTGAAACGTGTAGTACCTTGTCTTTTCTCATCGGTGAGTTACATCCCTTTGATTTAGGTACGCTACTCGATAAACAAGGAATTGCTGTGCGTACAGGTCATCATTGCACGCAACCACTCATGAAGCAATTCAATATTCCAGGTACGGTTAGAGCATCCTTGGCTTTCTATAATACCACCGAAGAAATAGATCAGTTCGTTGTTGCGCTAGAACGTTCAATCCACTTATTATCATGAGTAAATCCATCAACCAAATTCAAGACGAAATCATTGAAGAATTTGCAATGTTTGATGATTGGATGGAAAAATACGAGTATATCATCGACTTGGGCAAGGAGCTTCCATTAATTGCAGATGATAAAAAAACCGAGGATCGCTTAATTCATGGATGTCAGTCGCGGGTTTGGGTAGCTTCAGAAATGCTGGATAAGCACTTAGTGTTTACCGCAGATTCCGATGCCATTATCACAAAGGGGATTATTAGTTTATTAATTCGCGTATTATCGAACCAAACACCTGAAGACATTGTTAAAAGTGAGTTATACTTTATCGGAAAAATTGGATTGCAAGAACACCTATCTCCTACGCGAGCCAATGGGATTGTAGGCATGATCAACCGATTGAAAAGTGACGGATTGAAGCAACTAACATCATGATTGAACTAGAAAACGAAATCGTAAGCGTATTAAAAACCATCTATGACCCCGAAATTCCGGTGGATGTATTTGAATTGGGATTAATCTACGAAATCCGAATATCCGAAACGAATGAGGTAGATATTGACATGACCTTAACGTCACCCAATTGTCCGGTTGCTGAATCCTTACCAAAAGAGGTTGAAGATAAAGTGAAAGCGATGGAGGCCATTACTGATTGCCGGGTACATATAGTGTTTGATCCGCCATGGGACAAGGACATGATGTCAGAGGAAGCAAAATTAGAACTGGGATTCTTGTAATTAGTTGACTTTCTTGAATACGTAGCGTAAGCGCTGTTGTGCTTGCACGTCATAATATTCAATTTCTAAATTCTTATTGGTAATTACGAAAATGCGGTTTTTAATCGTATCGGTTGCTTGAACCCAATTCAATTCAGATTCATTGAGTTTTAATAAGTACGTTCCCTGAAGCGCCAAGGTATCTGCCACGGAACCTTGAAACGTTTGAAACGCTGCTGTTAGTTCTCCTTGAACGGATTCATCTGTGATCTTAAGGGCACCCGCTGGATTGTAATCAAAAAAGGAAAACCCGTCCGCATCTTGCAACTTAACCATATCTACTTCCCAAGTACCTTGTAAATTTCTATTAAATCGACGTTCCTTATTGCATGAAACGAAGACAATTACACACACGAATAAACTAAAGATTCTCATATAAACTTCTTATTCTGGGGTAACCAAGGATTCTAAGTTTGCTTTCGAAAGTTTTATGGTTCCAATGCGGTTATAACTTCCCATGACCCTCACTTGGGTCAAAATTAGTAATTCTCCGTATGGAGTTTGAATTAAATCACAGGCTTTAATTGGAATGTTCTTGCTGATGTATGTACCGGCTACTTTTTTACCCGTTTCGTCATAGAGCTTCAAGGACAATTGATTACTGCGCGTTGACGCAAGAAATGCCTGGTATTTAAGCCCCTTAATCGTTAATTCTTTAATTAAAACAGGCGTTTCATGGTTTAATTCAGAATCTCCTTGTGCCTCAAGCGAAGTAGCCATCGCAACTGCGGTTGGATCCAAACTAAGCTTAGGATTAAAAAATACATACTCACCTGAAATACGGGACAAACCATATTCACCGGATCCGAGTGGTTCCAGTTGATTTATCCCTCCATCCAAGGCTGCGCCATTGTAGACCCCTGTAAACTGGAGGTTATTATCTAAAAACACGGTAGAAAAGGAGTAATTATAAAACCCATTTACCACAAAACGATCTTTTTCTGGCGTAGACTTGATGAAAAATGGCCATTTTTTCCCCGTATGCATTACATGTTTAAGCACCTGCTCATCTACGTTCATACCAATCGTCAATGCTCCAACCCGAATAACGGTATCCAAGGCGGTACTTACTTCATGTATCCCCATCATTTGGGAAGATAAGGGACAGCTCATGAGGTATAGGTGATCACCATTGTGATAAGCATGAACAGGATAACTCACTTCTTCCAAGGTTGACACTTGGACCACGGAGTGATTCGTTTCATCGATACGCAAGATGCGTGTATTTAATTCAATGGGATCCATACACACCACGTACAGTTGTTCATCTATATTCAATAAGGACGGGACGGCATTCACATAGGTATCAGGTAGCTCTAAATTCCATTTAAACACGCCATCTTTATCAATCTTCATGAGCTGAATCTTCCACCCATCAAATGCGCTCAATACGATGTAACCCTGATCTTGGGTCGACTTGATAATCGATAAGGGTGTAAAAGATCGGTTACCATTTTGGTCGTCGTAGATTTTTACAAATGGTAAGGAAGAGGTATCTTTTTTCTCGCAGGATAACATTAGAAAAAATAAGCCGAAGCAACAAAGCAATGCACTACGTTTCATACTACCATTTTTTATGGATTGGGACCATGAGCGTTAGCATGATATCCATGGTTAACAAATTGAATTTATCTTGAACATCTAGGTACTCAGCGGCCATACCGGTATAATCGGAATAACGTTCCAAGGGATCTATCGTCGTTCGCAAGCCATAACGAAAATTACCTGATAAGGAAAGCGCGAATTGCTCACGGTAATACGATATGCCAGCACCACCCACCGCATACACATTGAAGCGATTCAAATGCTCCGTCATTTCGGCCACATTAGATGACACGGCTGTTTTACGATCTACCTTATTGTCTATGTAATTATCAGTAAAAATCTGTTTGCTTGCAAAATACGCAATGTCTGCAGACAAGCCTGCTTGAATGAAAGGAGACCATCTGCGTGCGGAAAAATCCATTCGCGCAAGGATCGGAATTCGAATGTTGCTAATTTTTTGACGGTGTAAAAACTCCTTATAGACTTCTCCGCCTGTGATGGTATCCGACCAATGATAGTTGTTCATGTAGTTGTACCGCTGGGTCTGAAAACACGGTTGACTTACCACAGAGAATAATTTGGTAAAGGCAAAGGAAAAATGCAATCCATAAATACCTCCAGCGTGCTGGAATAAGTTGCCGTATTTCTTGTCGAAATTCTCATTTGCAGACTGCGGTGTGGTTTCCATCAGGCTGAACCGTTCCCTTACTATAGGCTGAGTAAATCCTGAGCCCATCGTTACCCCAAAGAAATAACGATCCTTGCGGTACTGATGCCTTCTGCTTTGCGCATTTACTTGAACCGTAACGGCAAGCATGATTACACCAACAATCCATCCCTTCATCATGACTTAGATAAAATTACTTTTCGGGTTAATACGGCATCATTGGCATACATTCGCACCAAATAGGTGCCGCTAATCACCTGACCAAAATTAAACATTACACTGTGAGACCCTGGGGTATTTGGCGCATCTTCGATCGCTCCCAAGGATCGTCCCATTAAATCAAACAACTCAATCTTCAAGTCCACCTCTTGTTTCAAGGTATAATCAATGAATAACTCTTGGTTCGTAGGATTCGGATAACAATTCAAGGATAAGTTCTGCTGAAAAAGCTCCGTTGTACTCAATTCTTTACAACGCACATAATCTATCCGTGAATCTACAAATTGATCAAAATGAACTTCTTGAAGGGCCTGATCTGGTGCATTAAACCAATCTTTAACTACGGAAGTAAATACTTGCCGGTAATCAAATTCCATCGGTATGTTTCCATATTGCAAATTAGCTAAATCTGGATTCACACCATACACTCCGGGATTGATGCAGGTTCCAAAAACCAACATTGGTGCTGCATTCCCGTGGTCCGTTCCGTAACTTGCGTTAGACGCAACGCGGCGACCAAATTCAGAGAAGGTCATAGAAAGCACGCGGTCGGCGAGTCCCATGTTTTGCAAATCATCATAGAATGCTTTCATCGCCGATGAAATATGGTACAGCAAGGCGGCGTGGGATCCCATTGTGGGGTTATTGTTAACCACCTGATTTGCATGAGAATCAAATCCTCCGATGCGGCAAATAAATATTTTAGTTCCGATGCCCCCACTTAACAACCTGGAAATCACTTGTAATTGAGGGGCCAATGGGTTGTGTTTTGAAGAAGCCGGCGCAATGTATGGATATAAATCTGGGTACACTACGTTCGAATTAGCTCCTGCTTCATACACGTCTTTTAAGCGTTCTGCATAGCTGTTGGCTTGTTTTTCGATTTGCATGATGTACTCGATCTCGTCACCCGCATGCGTATCAGGAATGTTCAACGGTGGGTCAATTCCAACGCTGTTAATCAAGTTATAAAAAGCCACGGGATCTTGAATGCTCAATCCTGCTGGAATTCCTTGCTCTCGATGAAACGCCAACGAAACCGCAGTTCCCATTTCAATGGCTAATGGATCTGGAATTTGAGGGCTTGGATAATTATCTGGATACCCTGGATAGGTGTAATCTAAATAGCGTCCCATCCAACCGGAATTATAATAATCGTTGTACCCACCTCCCATCATCCACACATCGCGGCTTCGAAAATGCGAACCGTTCATGTTTTCATAGGAAACGTTTTGGATCACGGCAAAATTCCCTTGGTCGTACATCGCTTTAGCGGCAGTCATGTCGGGATGCAAACCAACTTGTCGGTTATCCGGAAGGGTTGAATCTAAGGTAATAAACTTCCGAAGGCCATTCTCTGGTATCGCAATGTTCGCCCGGTGATTATAGTATTGTCCATATTGATTTATCGGAATCACGGTATTTAATCCATCGTTCCCACCGTGCATTTCTATCAACACTAAAACCTTGTCATTCAGGCTATTCTTAGCGATTTTATGAAGTAAACTATCACCTTCGAACGCATAAAGGGGCACTCCATTAAATTTCATCAACATTCCCGAACTTATCAGGGAAGACAGCTTCATAAAATCTCTTCTTTTCATCTGCGTCGGGTTAAAATAGTTGATATTCTGGTGATTGCATCATGGACTTAACTAATAACTCCAATTGAGCCTTAACAAGTGTATTATTTGAAGTTGATTGATAAGTTGCCCATTCAGTCGTCCAATCAATCGCTCCATTATTCAATAAAATTTCGTCCTTAAAATAATCAAAGCGGGCTTGATCAATTGCGATCGGAATAAGCCATTCCACGAGGTCTTGAACCAAAACGGCTGGGTCGGAAGCTTGCGTGGCATTGGCCTCTACAAAAGGAAGCACCTCTAACTTTAGCAAGGACGTTCCGCCGCTTGAAAATCCATTAATGAGTAACTCCGCAAACTTATAGCGATTCGCTAAATAATTAGCCGAAATCCAGTACCGGTGAAATGATGGAACTTGAAAATACGGGTCATACCCAGCCACATCAACAGGCTCAAATAATTCCAGACCCTGCAAACTCAGTTGCTGCAATAGTTGTCCGTACAGGTTATAATGCTGGTTTAGATTTGTGGTAGGATTTGGTCCATTCAACTCAAAAAAGCGTATGGCACCAAGCGTTAAATCCAAGGGGGATTTAATAATTGCCCCCATGCTATTATCACTGGTAGGCGGTGAATCTAAATCATAGAAATGCTCACTTTGTAGCAACACCTCCAACACACTCATCAGGTCGTAATTGTTCGCCATTAAGGTGTTTGCCAGCGGCTCAATAATATCCGTTTCAATGGTTGGTGTAATTTCAAAATACACGAATTGACGATAAAGTCTTCGTACGATATGTTTTGCTGTATTCACGGATGAGAACACCATGTCTACCGCTGCACCCAACTCGGTGTACACAGAAGCAGTTGAGCAGGTCCAATTGGCAACATTCGGGGTTTGAATGGTTTGACTGCTGAAGGCCGGAGAAAACTGTTTCCCTGTTACATCATGTTGAGTAGCATTCCCATTGTTGTCTGCTTTAACTTTTCCAGTTGGAATCCCAGTAACCGGATCAACCGTTTGAAAAGTCGTATCGATACCCCACCCTGTTAGCACTTTTGTTAGAGCCTTCACATCTTGCTCCGTAAAATTTGTATAATCTCCCAGCGCAACCTCAGGACCTTTACCCACCGTAAAGAGCTCTAAAAATTCACGACCGAAATTCTCTTGAGGAACACTTTTTATGTTGAGGTTTCCATCCAAATGGATCAGCATGGCATTATCAATACACATTGCTTTAACCAAATCCTTATAATTCCCTAAGGAATAATGTCTTAGAACTCGCAAATAATCAATTGCCAATTGCGGATTCCATGAAATACGGGTCATAATTACGGGGATGTGCGTATGGTAAAACCACAGCATTCGTTCCGTGAGGTTCGGACCTGAATTCTTAACATTGCTTAACCACCAGCACTTGGTTAAATCAGACCAAATGTCGTTGATTTGGGTTGGGTCAGGCACATTGGGATAAATCCAATCTGTTCCTGTATTTGGATCTTTAGGAAACGCAGGAATCGGATCATTTTGCACCAAGGTATTGAATGCGGCTTGTGCCGTTAAGGAGGAAAATGTGTTAATATCTTGCAACCTTGGTCCCATGGTAGCTCGGCGCAAGAGATGCGCGGCTCGTTGTTTGCCAAGGGTACCGGAAATGGGAGCTAATGAGGCCATAGGAACAAATTGTTCCCCCAAGGTAAGCAGAAAAATCTAAAGAAATGGGAATGAGAAAAAACTTAACCCCAACTTAACCGTTGAACACCACAGAAAGCATCGCCTCCACACCAACACGCAAGGCATCTGGATGAATATCAAATTTCGGATGGTGTACTCCGTAATTGATTTCTTTTGCTGGATCGCCTACCCCTATTCGAAAAAAGCAAACGGGAACCTTGTGGCTATAGAAGGCAAAATCTTCGGCTGTCATTCGCAAGGGCAAGGTTTCTACCGCATCTGAACCAAACTGATTTTTTAAGGATTGTTCTACCCGATTGGTCACCTGGGGGTCATTCTTCAAAAATGGATATCCCGGGGCACGCTGAAACTCAACACTTCCCCCGTAGCGCGCAGCAATCTCGGTAACATAAGCATCAAAACGTTCAAAAAACTCGGATCGCCATGCTTCATCCATGGTGCGCAAGGTACCTTTCAGCGCACATTCTGAAGGAATTACATTGGTTGAACCAAGTCCTTCAATCCGACCAAAACTCAGTACCGTTGGAACTCCTTCCGGATGAAATTCATCAATAATTTTCTGCGCATTTAAAACTACTTCAGCTGCCATAGAAAGCGGATTAACGCAATTCGCAGGCAAGGCTCCATGTCCACCCACCCCAATAAATTTCAAATGTATTTCATCGCTCGAAGCCATATATAGTCCAGAACGAACGCCGAGCTTACCGACCGTCATTTCCGGATACACGTGCAAGGCGACCAAATATTCTGGCTTTGGATTTTCAAGTACGCCTGCATCAATCATATAATTCGCACCACCGGGAGCCATCTCTTCACCCGGTTGAAAAATCAACTTCACCGAACAAGGCAAGGATTCTTTGTGTAAATTCAGTAATTCGGCCACCCCCAAGAGAATAGAGGTATGCACGTCATGTCCACAGGCATGCATAACCCCAGGAACCAGCGATTTATATTCCACCTCATTTTCTTCTTGTATGGGCAAGGCATCTAAATCGGAACGCAAGCCAATCCATCGATCCGTATTCGGGGCATCAATGTAAGCTACCACCCCCGTCTTTCCGACGCCTTTGTCGTGACGAATCCCAAGTTTAGAAAGCGTTTCAGAAACAAACAACATGGTATTATGCTCTTGAAAAGAAAGTTCGGGATATCGGTGCATGTAGGTTCGATACCCTTGAATGCGGGTTTCAATTTGAGCGACAGCCTTGGAGATTTCTTCAGGAATCATGACTGGTTAAACTTTGATACCCGGTGAGCAAGAGTCGAAATGAAACATAGGCCATGATGAGGCCAAAAATAATTTTCACCCATGCATCGGGGAGTTTTAATGAGAGTTTGGATCCTATAAATCCTCCTACAACGAAGGTAGCGGCAATGACTAAACCAAATTTCCAATGAACATTTCCTGTTTTTGCATAATTCATTACCGCAAGAATCACAACCGGCATAGCCAACACGAATAAGCTGGTACCTTGTGCTTGGTGCTGGGTAAATCCGAGCGCATAAACCAAAGCCGGAACAATAACGATTCCTCCCCCTACGCCAACGAATCCACTGAGGACCCCGGCAGCGAGGCCGATGCTAACCAAAATTGTAATTTCTTGTGCAGTCATATGACGAAGGTAGTATTTTTTTGAAATGTGGGATCGATTGCTGCCTTTGATACTACTCACCCAATACAAACCGTTGGCTATAGTTATTCCAGCTTTGCACCCGAGCAGCGGTTCGTTGTTGATTAAAGGTTCCCGTATGTACTAGTGTTTTACTGGCTATACGAGCTGAGGCCAATTTATCAAAGTATGCCAAACCATTGAACATGTTGGGCATTATGGTTTCGCTGGCTTTTATTTCCACTACATTCAGTTTATCGGAGTGTTGCCAGATTAAATCCACTTCATGACCAACCGCATCCCTCCAAAACCAAAAATCATGCATCAGGTTGTTATGATAATTTTGTTTTAAGTATTCATTGATTACAAAATTCTCAAAAAGCGAGCCCTTATAGTTACTTGTTTTCACACTGGCCGCATCGTTGATTTTAAGCAAAAAACAAAGCAATCCTGTATCGTAAAAATAGAGCTTAGCACTTTTTGTGATGCGCTTATTAAAATTGGAATGTAGGGGTTGTAGCTGATAAACGATATAGCTTGTTTCCAAGACAGAAATCCAAGATTTTGCCGTGGGTTGAGAAATTCCGCATTCATTAGCCAACGAATTCAAATTAAGCAATTGCCCGGCCCTTGCAGCACAAAGCCCAATGAAATTCCTAAATTGCTTGAGGTCTTTTACATGAATCAATTCTGATAAATCTCGTTCTACGTAGGTTTGCAAATAGTTTGAATAAAAAGCCTTAGATGGGATGTCACGGTCGTACAAGGCTGGATAAAATCCGCGTTGTAAATTCACCGAATAATCGGCATCTAGCCACCCGGCACTATGCATTTCTTCTTGATCAAAAGGCAACAGTTTAAACAAGGCTACACGACCAGCAAGGCTTTGGGTGATGCTTCGCATTAGATGGAAGTTCTGTGAACCCGAAAGAATGTATTGCCCCATGATGCGATCCTCATCAACCTTCGTTTGAATATAGGAGAATAATTCAGGCACACGCTGCACTTCATCCAAAATCACCTTTCCTTGAAATTCAGTTAAAAACGCGTTAGGATCATTTAATGCATATCTCCTGAGATCTAAATTCTCTAAATTCACATAGGTATAGTCAGAAAACTGATTTTTCAGGAAAGTAGTTTTACCTGACTGACGAGGTCCGGTAAGTACAAGTACGGGATATTTTTTAAGATAAATATCCATTGATTTTTTAATAGTTCTAATTCTGTCCATAACCCTTATAAATATTAAACAAATATACAACTAATTTTGAAATTACACGGGTATCAACTTTGAAATTACATGGGTATCAACTTTGAAATTACACGGGTATTGATTTTGAAATTGCACAGGTAGTAACTTTGAAATTACACGGGTATCAACTTTGAAATTACATGGGTGGTACTTATACTCGTTAGAGTCATCCCCTCATTCCCCCTTCAAAGGGGGAGGGAAAATAAGATTCGCCATTGGTATTTGTTTCCCCCTTCGAAGGGGGACTAAGGGGGATGACACCAATTAGATCATAAACTTACTCAAAAGGAATAACCTTGGCAACTAAAATAAATAGCCATTTATTTTATAGAAGAGGCGTATGGACTTGAACCCACCCATTACTTGCCCTATTGAATCGCTAATAACTTAGCAAGTAGTTTTTGATGTTCCTCTAAGAGCGTGATGTATTTATCTTTCAATCCTGGCTCCTCAATCGAGGTATTTATTTCTTCTTGGTGATACATTTTACGAAATTCCGGGAGCTCTTTAGAGAAGTCATAATGGATGGCTTTTCCAATCTCGAAAATATACTCAATGCTTAGGGATGGATTCTCAAAGGCATCATAAAGCCATTTCCGACTCTTCCCTAACCTGAGTGCTAATTTACTCAAGTTATGTCCAGAGGATCGGACCGCCTGTTCTACGATTTCGCCACGGTGAATCATGTAACAAAGGTGACATCATATTTGCATTATATTTTATACACTTATTATACGATAATGTAACTTAGTCAGTATATTTGTTAAAAGAATTGAATAGTAGGCTTGAAAGCTATCTAAACACATAAGCGCTGAACCATGAAAATAGGATTATTTATCATACTCATTCTTCATTTCCTCACCCTCAACGCCCAAACCGACAAGCGCCGCGTCATAGCAAGTGCAGGTAGAATAGCAAAGAACTTAACCCCCACGATGTTCGGCACCAATTACATCATGTCGTATACCCTGGGTGAACCCTTTATTTATATGAATACGCCCTTAGGGTATACCAATACTAGGATGTGTAACGGATTCCAACAACCGGATGCCTTGATCCCTGTTGGGCCAGGTACTTCAGCCCTATTACCGAGCAATCCTGTATTTAACATTTATCCCAATCCCTTTGATTCTTATTCCATCATTGAAGCGCCCAAAGAATACGAGGACCAAGAACTGAAACTGCAACTCATTGACGCCAACGGGAAACTGGTGCACGATGAAATCATGAAAGGTGCACGCCACAAAGCGGATTATTCCACCGGACTTTCTCCGGGAACCTATTTTTTAAACATTTATCAACTCACGGGTGAATTCATTCACCAAGTAAAACTTATTAAATCCTAAGAGATGAAATACATACTACAAATCCTTCTATTGGCTAGCATTTTTCTGTTCGTTGGAGCTCTTGAAGCCCAAGCGCCCAACGGCATTAATTACCAAGCGGTGATCCGCAATAACACGGGTACCTTGGTTGCTAACACCCCCGTGGCTATTCGAGTGAATATTCGGCAAACCTCTACTACCGGAACGGTAGTTTATTCGGAACGACAAAACGTAACTACGGACCAATTTGGGTTGGTGAACTTTGTAATTGGAAGCGGAACTTTTTTGAATGGAGGTCCATTTGCTAACATTAATTGGGCAAACGGGCCGTTTTATTTAGACCTTGGCGTTGCCTTTTCAGGTTTGCCAGCTCCAACGATTTACATGCCTTATGGAACCCAACAAATGATGAGCGTTCCCTATGCCTTGTATGCCAAGTCTTCTGGTAATTTAGTGAATCAATGGAAATATGGGGCAGGGGTTCCGGCAAGTAACCTAGGCTTAGTAGGTGATTATTACCTCGATACGGCTACAGGAAATGTGTATACAAAAACGAACGGCACGACGTGGGTATTAATCTCTAACATCATGGGCCCTCAAGGTCCGGCCGGCGCAGTGGGTCCTCAAGGTGTGGCCGGCGTAGCAGGACCTCAGGGTCCAATTGGATTAACGGGTGCTACTGGTTTGACCGGCGCAGCTGGCGTAGCCGGTCCTCAAGGTCCTGCCGGTGTAGCAGGAGCGCAAGGCCCTATTGGTTTGACCGGCCCAACAGGAGCAACTGGCTTAACCGGCGCAACCGGACCTCAAGGTATTCAAGGAGTAGCAGGAACTAATGGTCTTAATGGTACCAACGGAACTGCAGTTTTAAACGGTAATACCAATCCTACCGCAGGAACTGGAGTGAATGGCGATTTTTACATCAATACCGCTACCAATACCTTATTTGGTCCGAAAGCAAACGGTACGTGGCCGGCAGGAGTTTCAATGGTTGGTCCACAAGGCGCACAAGGGATTCAAGGTCTTACAGGTGCAACCGGCCCAATAGGATTAACCGGGCTGACAGGGCCAACAGGTGCAACCGGCCCAATAGGATTAACCGGCCCTGCCGGCGTAGCCGGACCTCAGGGAATTCAAGGAATAGCAGGAACAAATGGAACTAACGGAATCAATGGAACAAACGGGAGCAACGGTCTTAACGCACTTGTAAAAACTACCGCAGAACCAGCCGGAGCAAATTGTGCTGCCGGAGGAACCAAAGTGGAAACCGGATTAGATGCCAACAATAATGGGGTACTGGATTTAGCTGAAATCAATACCGCCCAAACAACTTATGTTTGTAATGGCGTTCAAGGTGTGCAAGGAATTCAAGGTATTGCAGGTCCGATAGGGCCAACAGGTGCAACGGGTGCAACTGGGCCAATTGGAGCCACCGGCCCGCAAGGAGCAGTAGGACCTCAAGGCATTCAAGGAGTAGCAGGAACCAATGGTATTAACGGCACCAACGGCACCGCGGTTTTAAACGGTAACACCAATCCTACCGCTGGAACAGGAGTAAATGGCGATTTTTACATCAATACCGCTACCAACGAGTTATTTGGACCGAAAGCAAACGGTACATGGCCAGCGGGGGTTTCGCTTGTAGGGCCCCAAGGTGCGCAAGGAATTCAAGGGCTTTCCGGAGCAACCGGACCCACAGGCCCTCAAGGTATTCAAGGTATTGCAGGTCCGATAGGGCCAACAGGAGCGACGGGTGCAACCGGCCCTGCCGGCGTAGCTGGACCTCAAGGTATTCAAGGGGTAGCAGGAACGAATGGAACTAACGGGACAAACGGCACAGCGGTTTTAAACGGTAACACCAATCCTACCGCTGGAACTGGTGTAAATGGCGATTTTTACATCAATACCGCTACCAATACCTTATTTGGTCCAAAAGCCAACGGCAATTGGCCGATAGGAGTTTCAATGGTTGGCCCAACAGGTGCGACCGGCCTACAGGGTCCAGCCGGCGCAGCAGGATCACAAGGAATACAAGGAGTAGCCGGCACCAACGGAACTGCCGTACTAAACGGTAACACTAACCCAACTGCAGGAATAGGAGTAAATGGAGATTTTTATATCAATACCGCAACCAACGAGTTATTTGGACCGAAAGCAAACGGTACATGGCCGGCAGGAGTTTCATTGGTTGGTCCAACCGGACCTCAAGGAATCACAAATAATTCGATTCAAAGAATAGGAAAAATTGGTAATATTATATACACTTTACCTGGATGGAATTTTAAAGCATTACAAAATACTGGCTCACAAGTTGCTTTTCCCATATTCGTTCCTATTTATATAAATCAAACAAGTACTTTTAGTGGTGTTGCATTATATAGTAATACAACCAACGGTGTCTCATTAAGAATTGGATTATACAATAGCAATAATGGTCTACCAAGTCAATTACAATACGATTTTGGATTGATAAGTGGAAATAGCGTTGGCTTAAAAACTATAAACACTCAATTTACATTACAACCCGGATTATATTTCTTAACCACAATAGGTAATTCAATAAGTGTAAATTTCTCCACCCTCGGCTACTATGTTTCAGATGCCACACTTTCCCCAGTTTATGGACACCATGACATTCAATCCGGTTCATCTAATGGAACACGACTTTTTATTAGAGGAGGAACACAATATGTGACTTTCGCTAATTCAGGATTTCCTAATTCAGCACCACTTGGCACATCATATGATTATCAGAATACCGCACCTGGAGTATTTTTGATTGAATAACTATCAAAAATTAGCGGAAATATCACACAAACCTTGATTAAACTGAAATGATAGTTTTTTAGGTGACATTTAAATTACTCGGAGCATTTCATCCACAGATTGTCTATTCAATTTCGTGAAAGCAAACCATTTCTTACCTAAATCTTTCAGGGAAGCCCCCAAATGATACACTTCGTGTTGATCAATGACTAAAAACCGATCGTGACTTTTTGCAAAAAATTTGACAATAAAATTCCCATATTGTTCATTCGCTTTTCTTAGGTCTAAAGCCAGTTGTTTACTAGCCTTATGCTCCTCGTTCAAGGGGGTTTTAGTTAATATGGTTACCACAACATGTTCACGCTTTTTAGCCAACAACGAAAAAGTACTTTCATCCAAGTAATTGTCGATTAGTGTAATGCTTTCTTGAGCTGAACGAATTATGCGAGAAGTGAGTTCGTAGGCATCAAAAATTTGTCCATCAAAGAAAACACCTTGTGTCGGGAGTGCCTTGGTATTGATTTGAAGATCCATTTCTTCGACCATGTTGGTTAATCCCTCAAACTTATTTTCTAATCGGGTAATTCGGTTATTGATTGCATAACCTTTAAGTAAGTAATCCTTCAGCCGTTGAGTAGCCCATTGCCTAAATTGGGTTCCACTTTTAGAGTTTACTCGATATCCAACGGAGAGGATGGCGTCAAGGTTGTAATATTTTACTCTATTTTCTTGTGATTTCCCTGAAATGGCGCCATGTGGAGTGGTATGTGCAAAAAATGCACATACCACATTTTCATCTAATTCCTTTTGATTAAAAATTTGTTTTAAGTGTTTTGAAATGACCGTTCTATCTCTGGAAAATAATCGAGCAATTTGTGCTTGTGTCAACCAAAACGTTTCGTTTTCTTCATCAACTCGAACTTCTATACGTTCCGAACTACTTTCATGGTTATAAATAACAATCTCATTCTTCATAAGTGGGGGTTAAGTGCCTAAAAGAACGAATAGTATTGCATTTAATTATTTATGCGCTTCCTGGGTGAGATCCCTGAGTAGTCCGCCACGTCGGACGTATCGAAGGGCGCACCCAGGAGAAAAAATATAAATCACCCCACCAACTGATTACACCCGCGAATATCGGATTGGTTCACGCGGCCTTCGAGGGTGAATCCTTCGGGAACGATTCGACCAATGTCGTCGGTAGCGATGAAGCTGCAGCTGTTTAAGTTGGCTAAGTCAATGACGTTAATTGCCCCGCGTTGCCCCGCTGGAACCTGAGCCATGGGATCACTCACATCACGCAATTGCACCTGCATCCATGCCGGCGTGCTGAAGATTAAATCGGGTCCGCAATACCCCTGGGAAAGTAATTCGGTCATGCCATATTCGGAATGAATATCGGAAGTTTGTAAGCCCTGCTTCAAGGCTTCGTGCAACTCGGATTTTGTTAGCTCCTGTCTTCGTCCTTTCATGCCTCCCGTTTCTACCACCACGGCCTTCGAAAAATCTTTTCCCTGCTCGGCTAAATCTAATAAGGCATAGGAAACACCAAACAACATGCATTTCCTTCCTGAAGCCAAAGCGGCCACGTAGCGTGCATGAATTTGTTCCATTTCGTTCAAGACAAAACCCGACAAGGCATGTTCACTTTGCGAAATAAGCCCCTCCACCATATTCACCAATCCTGAATTTCCCTGCTCCAAATAATTAGGCAACAAGGCCAAAATCACCCACTCTTTCGGAGAACCAAAATATTGCTCAAACCCAAGGGTATAACTTTGGGTATACAGGCTTGGATCGGTTACTATGTGTTTACTCCTACCCTGTTCACCCGTCCCGCTGCTCATAAACACTAAGGGATAAACCGGTACTGGAGTGGAAACCACCTCGAATTCTTTAAAAAAACGGATCGGCAGAAAAGGAATATCCTCGAACCGATTAACCTCTTCCACGTTCATCAAGCGCGCAAAGTCACGGTAAATCGTGCAATTCGTTAATTGAAATTGTGCAATCTCCAGCGCCAACGAACGAAATTCAGCTTCGCTTTGGGATTCAAAAATGCGCGATGGATAAATCATGTTACAAAAGTAAGAAGTTCTGCTAGAATCATCGGTTTTCCCTACCTTTGAACTTTCCAAACTGCGAATTGTTTCTATCCCATGAAAAAGACTTGTGTGCTCCTGATCCAACTTGGTACGCCCGATAGCCCAAAAACCTCCGATGTTCGTCGTTACCTTTCTGAATTCCTCAATGACCCTCGCGTGATTGACATTCCGTGGCTTGCTCGGAAAATTTTAGTTAATGGCATTATTGTTCCTTTTCGAGCGCCTAAATCAGCTAAGATTTATAAAGAATTGTGGGAACTTGGAAAGGGTGTTTCTCCCCTATTAACCTATACACAAAACGTGAGTAAATTGCTTCAAGCGGAGTATAAGCAAGACGAAGTTACCGTTGAGTTTGCCATGCGCTATCAAAATCCATCCTTGGATTCCGTACTTGAACGCATTCGTTTGGCCAATTACGACCGCATTGTGTTATTTCCGCTATTTCCGCAATATGCGAGTGCCTCTTCGGGGTCAGCACTGGAAAAATCCATGCGAATTATTTCCTCTTGGTGGGTAATTCCAGAGGTGGTAGTTGCCGGTCAGTTTTACGACAATCCCCTCTACATTGAAAACATCGTAGAAAATACGAAGGCATTTGACCTGAATTCATACGACCATATTTTGTTCTCCTACCACGGCTTGCCTGAACGCCAAGTAGACAAAGTATATGAAGGAACCGATTTATGCGGGGATCAACCCTGTGAAACGGAACTCAACGATAAAAATAAAATGTGCTACAAGGCAACTTGCTATGCCACCACAAGACTAATCGTAGAAAAACTTGGACTTAAGGAAGACCAATATACTGTATGTTTTCAATCCCGCCTCGACAAAAAATGGCTCGAGCCCTTCTCAGATAAAATAGTGGAAGAACACGCAAAAAAAGGAGCTAAACGCTTGTTGGTTTTTAGTCCTGCATTTGTTGCCGATTGCCTAGAAACCTTAATTGAAATTGGAAGCGAGTACCAAGAGATTTTTGAAGAACATGGTGGAGAAACAGTGAATCTGGTTCCAAGTAACAATGACCACCCCCTATTCATCAAGGCCCTGAAACATCAATTAAAGGAATTAGGGATTTAGTTTGAAATCCTTGATTAATCACTATTTTTGCACTGAAATATAATACAATGAATAATACCACAGAAAAACTAAACTACAAAGTAAAAGACATCTCCCTTGCAGAGTGGGGACGTAAAGAAATAAAATTAGCGGAAGCTGAAATGCCAGGTTTAATGGCCCTTCGTGCAGAATACGGCGCATCTAAGCCCTTAAGTGGTGCACGGATCGCGGGATGCTTACACATGACCATCCAAACCGCTGTATTGATCGAAACCCTAATTGATCTGGGCGCTGAAGTTACCTGGTCATCTTGTAACATTTTCTCTACGCAAGACCACGCAGCAGCAGCGATTGCCGCAGCAGGAATCCCTGTATTTGCATGGAAAGGAATGAACGAAGAAGAATTTGATTGGTGTATCGAGCAAACCTTATTTGCATTCGAAGGCGGTCAGCCCTTAAACATGATTTTAGATGACGGTGGAGATTTAACCAATATGGTATTCGACCGTTACCCAGAATTAACCGCAGCGATTAAAGGATTGTCTGAAGAAACCACCACCGGAGTTCACCGCTTGTATGAGCGTAAGAAAAACGGAACCTTGGTTATGCCTGCAATCAACGTGAATGACTCCGTTACAAAATCTAAATTCGATAACAAATACGGATGTAAAGAATCCTTGGTTGATGCGATTCGTCGTGCTACAGATGTGATGATGGCTGGTAAAGTAGCCGTTGTTTGCGGATACGGTGATGTGGGTAAAGGCTCTGCTGCGTCGTTGCAAGGTTCAGGTGCTCGTGTTATTGTTACCGAAATCGATCCGATTTGTGCACTTCAAGCAGCCATGGATGGATTTGAGGTAAAACGATTAGATAGCGTGATTGGCTTAGCTGATATCATTGTTACCGCTACAGGAAACAAATCCATTGTAACTGGAAAACATTTCGAAGCAATGAAAGACAAAGCAATCGTATGTAACATCGGTCACTTCGATAACGAGATTGACATGGCATGGTTGAACAGCAAGTATGGTTCAACAAAAATGGAAATTAAGCCACAGGTAGATTTGTACAATGTGAATGGAAATGACATCATTGTTCTAGCTGAAGGACGTTTGGTGAACTTAGGTTGTGCAACAGGCCACCCATCGTTTGTAATGTCGAATTCATTTACCAACCAAACCTTAGCGCAATTAGAGTTATGGCATAACTCAGATAAGTACGAAAACGATGTGTATACCTTGCCAAAGCATTTGGATGAGAAAGTAGCACGTCTTCATTTATCAAAAATTGGGGTAGAATTGGAAGAATTATCTTCTGAACAAGCTGATTACATTGGCGTTGATGTGAAAGGTCCATTTAAAACGGATCATTACCGATACTAAGATTTAAGTGTTAAACGAAAAGCGGCCTCGGCCGCTTTTTTTTGTTCCCTGTTTTACGGGATTTAAAATCCCGTAAAACAGGATTAATACGTTAAAATCTCATTCAAGGTCGTATGGATTTGCTTTAACTCTGCCTTTGAAACGGAACCTACTCGCTCCAACAAACGGTCTTTGGAAATGGATCTTACATGTAGTGTTAAAGTCTCGGAACGCGACGATAGTCCATTCGTCGGTGATGGATCTAACACTAGATTTCCATGGTAATTCTTGATTTGCGTGGTCAAGGGCACACACACCACCACCTTTGCATGAACGTTGAGTAAATTACCACTAATGATTATAACGGGTCGATATCCTGCTTGTTCGCTTCCTTTCATGGGATTTAAATCCGTGAACCAAATTTCACCTTGCTTCATTCTTCCGAAAGTTGGCTTAAATAATCGGCCATTCCTTCTTCAGCGAGCATTTGCAGATCGGTATCCGCTGCCATTTGCTTGTAGGATTTAACATAGGCAGCCCGATTGAGTTGCTCTAGATAGATGCGAAGCGCGCGCTCGATGAGGGTGTTTTTGGGAACAGATAGCTCCTTGGCTTTTTGCGCAAGGGATTGCAGAAGATCATCAGGAAGTGAACTGGTGAAGGTTGACATACTTATAATTAATATTTATTAAATACAAATATAAAAAATAGTTACAAAGTGCATTGTATTGGGAGCGTTGAAAATTGTTAAAACCCTGTTTCACGGTCGTGAAACAGGGTTTTGAACCAAGCTTAGGTAATTTCCTCTTCTGCCAATACCGGTTTTCTGAATACAATTTGACCTTCAAACATATCCATGACCACCGTTTGATGCATGTCCACCGTTTTGGCGAGCAAGGCTTTAGATAAGCTATTCAACACCTCTTTTTGAATGACCCGTTTCACTGGACGAGCACCAAAAAAGGGATCATACCCTAGCTCCACGATGTGCTCGAACGCATCTGGCGCAACAAACAATTTGATTCCTTTTTCCTTCAACTGATTCTTCAAATTACCCAATTGAATTTGCACGATGTCTTTCACATTTGATCGAGTTAATGGCAAGAATAACAAGGTTTCATCGATGCGGTTTAAAAATTCAGGTCGAATCGTTTGCTTTAATAACTCCATTACTTGAACTTTTGCCTTCGCTGCTAACTTCTGGAAGTCGGCCTCCTTTGCATCCTCAAATGCCTCTTGTAAAATATGTGATCCTAAATTAGAAGTCATGATAATGATCGTATTTTTAAAATTGACCAATCTTCCTTTATTATCTGTTAATCGTCCATCATCCAGTACCTGCAAGAGTACATTAAACACATCCGGGTGAGCCTTCTCGATTTCATCAAGCAACACAATGGAATATGGTCTTCTACGAACGGCTTCTGTTAGCTGTCCACCCTCATCATACCCCACATATCCCGGAGGCGCTCCCACCAAACGACTTACGCTGTGCTTTTCTTGGTATTCACTCATGTCGATTCGTGTCATGGCATTTTCATCGTTGAATAAAAATTCTGCCAAGGCTTTAGCCAATTCTGTTTTTCCAACTCCGGTAGTACCAAGAAATATAAACGATCCAATCGGACGCCTTGCATCTTGTAGACCTGCCCTGGAGCGTCTTACTGCATCCGACAAGGCCTCAATGGCTTCTTCTTGTCCAACTACGCGTTTTTTAAGTTCATCTTCCAACCTGAGTAACTTACTGACTTCGCTTTCTACCATTTTTTGTACGGGAATTCCGGTCCATTTGGAAACTACCTCAGCAATTTCTTCGGTATCTACTTCCTCTTTTATCATTTTGGATACCGATTGAATTTCACTCAATGTTTTCTTAGAATCTTCTAACTTCCGCTCAGCTTCTTGAATTTTACCGTATCGAATTTCAGCTACTTTACCGTAATCACCTGAACGCTCAGCTACATCCGCCTCATATTTCAACAATTCAATCTCCTCTTTGGAATGCTGGATGGACTCTAACATTTGTTTTTCTGTTTGCCATTTCGAGGTCAATCCTTGTCGTTTTTCGTTGAAATTAGCTAAGTCTTTTTCAACCGTTTCCAATTTAGCCGTATTATTTTCTCGCTTTAATGCTTCGCGTTCAATTTCAAGCTGCATGATTTTACGCTCGATTTCATCCAATTCCTCCGGTTTAGAATTTATCTCCATTCGAAGTTTGGAGGCCGCCTCATCGATTAAGTCAATTGCCTTATCCGGTAGGTGGCGGTCAGAAATATAGCGTTGCGACAACTCCACCGCAGCAATAATCGCGGCATCTTTAATGATTACCTTGTGGTGATTCTCATATTTTTCTTTTATTCCACGAAGAATGGCGATGGCATCCTCGGTATCGGGCTCATCTACGAGTACCGTTTGAAAACGTCGAACCAAGGCCTTATCTTTTTCAAAATACTTTTGATATTCATTTAAGGTAGTAGCACCTACGGCGCGTAATTCTCCACGAGCCAAGGCCGGTTTCAAAATATTTGCAGCATCCATCGCGCCTTCGCCCCCACCGGCACCAACTAAGGTGTGGATTTCATCGATGAATAAAATGATTTCACCATCCGAATTAATCACTTCCTTAACCACCGCTTTCAAACGTTCCTCAAATTCTCCTTTGTATTTTGCCCCGGCAATTAACGAACCCATGTCTAAGGAATAAACCACCTTTGTTTTTAAATTCTCAGGCACATCCCCACTTATGATTCGATGGGCCAAACCTTCAGCAATAGCAGTTTTACCAACCCCTGGTTCTCCGATTAAGATCGGGTTGTTCTTGGTTCTACGAGTTAAAATCTGTAATACGCGTCGAATCTCCTCATCGCGGCCAATTACCGGATCAAGTTTTCCTTTAGCAGCCATTTCATTCAAGTTCTTCGCATATTTCTCTAGGGATTGATAGGTATTTTCCTGACTGGAACTCTGTACTTTTTCTCCATTTCTCATTTCCATGATGTCTTTTTTTAATTGATTAATATTAATCCCTGAATCTTTCACTAATTGAGATAAGGAATCTTTGGATTGACACACGTGATAAAACAAGGCATCCACGGCCAAATAAGAATCTCCCCAAGCGTCTAGGTCACTAAGACCTTTTTTAAGGACAGCAGAAAGCGCATTGGAAATATGCAGCTCACCGCCTTGAACCTTCGGATACCCTGAAACCACCGCATTAACCGCTGCACGAAACACCGACTGATTCACACCCTGCTTATCCAACAACCTGGGTACAACCTCCTTGTCTACCGTTAGAAGTCCCATTAGCATGTGTCCGGTATCCAATACTTGGTGCTGGTTTTCTTGAGCTAATTCCTGAGCTTTCTGTAAAGCCTCTTGAGCCAAAGACGTTAATTTAGTTAAATCCATTTAGGTATTAATTTTTGTTTCGAATAGTGCTCAAAACATAAACCACCCATCCAAAAGCGCCATTTTGACATCTTACATCCTTGCACAAAAGACAAACTGGCTGTTTTTGATATAAAAAATCAAATAATGAAACCTTGAAACAGACAATTCGTTAGAGGACCATATGAAACGCATCGCATTACTCACCCTTATTGCACTGAACGCTGGAAGGATCCTCGCCGAACCGATCCAACCCGCCAAGGCAATTAAGCAGGAAAGTATTCGAATATTGATTCATGAAAACAGAGTACGTTACGTGATTGCGAGTAAAACAGATTCTTACTATAAAATCTCAAAGCAAACCGGAATCAGATTATCTCAACTTCATCATTACAATGAGGCATTTAAAGAAAAGGATATGCTAACTGAAGGTGATATCATTTACTTAGATCCAAGACGAATAAAGTCAAAAAACAAAAAATCGATTGTGTTAAAGCAATCAATGAGTGTGCGGGAACTTGCCCAGCAAGAAGCCCTTAAACTCAAGCCACTCATGCGGAGGAATGATATTTCTTCCGCGGACGAACAACTGCCGTGCGGTAGAGAGGTATTCCTTCGTTAACATTGGAAGGAATGTTTAGTTGTTGTTGTTTGTTAAAAGTCTCCTTCGGGAGACTTTTTTATTTCAGGTCTGTTCCAAGACTTTCGTTGGCGTAGCATTTCATGGCCTTTTCCATGAACACTTCTTGTTCTTTCAAATCAAGAGAACGCCAATAATCATTACAATCCATCGCTTCTTTGGAATCTTTATCAATCATCTTCTTCCCACACTCACAAGCATCCATTTTCTGTTCACATGCAACCAGTATTGCTCCTAATACTAATAGGGCTAATAATTTTCTCATTCTTTAATTTTTACGGCGATTTGATAATAGTTATTCACAGCACCCAACACTTCATAGTTGATGTAAAAGGCACTCGCCCATTCGGTAAACGCTTTATACTCGTGCTGAGGTACATTAAATTCATCAAAAAAGATTACATCGCCTGGACGTAAGTACGGCGTGATCAAGGTGAGTACATACAAGGTTGCCGTATATAAATCAGCATCCATGTGAATCACTTTTTTTCTCGAAGGGTCAAAATTGACAAGAAACGGCAACAAGGTTTGCTGAAATAAACCTTGATAAAACTCGTAGCGATTGTCATTAATTTTAGGTAAAGACTCTCCTGAACTCATATCCCCTTTTTTGAACGGTCCCCAATCCTCTGGAAGTCCGGTGAAGGTATCGAATCCATAAAAACGTGCAGCAGGATCAGTAATTCGTGCTGTCCACCACTTGAAGGAATCCCCTTTAGAAACTCCGAATTCTAAATAATCAATGGGGCTATCTAAGCCTTCTTGCTTGATCACATATTCAAAGAGTTGTTCTCTACGGGAGTAGTCGAATTTAAAGGAATAAAAATCATTATGTCCCAGTGCTTTATGTCGCTGGATCCATTTTGACAAGGAAGCCATTGAACCAATAAAAGAAAACAAGTGGGCAGAAAAAAAGCGATGGCCATGAAAAAAGAAAAACAGGCCTTTTAATTTACCGCGCAAAAACATCAATCGTCTCATACGCTCAAAGGTAGGAAATCAAAAGTAAAGTGCCACCTGAGAGACCTGATTTC
>Ga0315903_10001886_pt1 | contig 31662 bp, 30 predicted proteins | sample LakEriMetagenome_7_FD_203524 | JGI IMG/M metagenome (GOLD analysis project Ga0315903, IMG submission 203524) | Freshwater fungal communities from buoy surface, Lake Erie, Ohio, United States - Buoy 2 MA119 | ecosystem: Environmental > Aquatic > Freshwater > Lake | place: USA: Lake Erie, Ohio...
TGCGGATGGGGCTCTCGTTGCCGATCACCAACTCGACGACACCTTTACGCTCACGATAGAACGGGATGTAATCGTCCTCTGCCACAAGCTTCTTGACAAGCGCTTTAGACAAAGCGCCAGTGCTGGCCACAAAGTCCAAAAGGTCGCGATTGTACTTGTTGTACTCTGTGCGGGCTTCTTCAAAAATCTTCTTAAGCGGTGCGTTTTTGTTAACTAAGTTAGTAACTTCATCAAGCATTTCCTGTGTCAACACCGGATTGCCGTCTTTGTCCTTACCAAAGTTGAGCGTTTCAATGCCTTTGTTCTTGGCACGAATAGCCGCCATGTAAGTTGTAAAGACTTGGTTTACAGCTTCGCCGTTACCAATGTACTGGTTGGCTTCTTTCAGTTTGTTTACAACACCGGCAATACTGGCTCCGCCTGTTGTCTCAACAAGACGCTCAACACGACCATCGTCACGAGTTATTTCTCGGATTGAAGGCGCTCCATCAGACACGGCCTTAGACACAATGTTCATGCGTTGGTCGTACGAACGGAGGTAGTACAACATCTGGGTGCCTTTGAGCGGCTCCATGTACTTAGCCAAACGCTCAAAGCCTGCAAAGCGGTCAACAAGCTGTGTCTCAAACGCAAGGCCAGTTAAGTTGACCTTGATGCTTTCCCACCAAGTCTTGTCCTGCGCCACTGTTCTAGTAACAGTTGAGCTAACTCTTTCAAACTCAGGGTCTGCAAACTGTGGCTTGCGCGACAACAAGATGCCCTTGGCTTTACCAATTGGCTCAAGGTCTGTTGCAATAATTTCTGCGCCTTCTTCTTTGTCAATATAGTCAACGTAGTTGTATGTAGACTTTGATGTAACCGGTCTGTCACGAGAATCATGGTCTAAGAACTTGTTGCCTGAAACCCCGTAGGAAGCAAGAATCTCAGATGCTAAACGCCCGCTTTGAACAACTGTTTTAAGCGCTTGGTAAAACGTTGCGCCTGACGGTTCTTCTGCGTCAGCTGCAGCTAGTTTTTTACCAGCCGGTACTGCAAGCACAGGTTTAATTAAACGATCAAAATATCGTTTAGCTTCTGGGTTCATGTCACGAACAATATTTTTAAATGCTTCTGCCACAGGAGCCGGTTGTTTGTTAAGCGGCGCATCCCATAACAAATACGTGTCTTCCGGACGTGTGTGCAGTGTTCGTATCAATACACCCGTGGGTTCAGGTATAGGCGACGTTGTTCTTGGGTTATATGTAAAGTCGCTTTTCTTTAGTTGTTTAATACCTTCTAAAGCAACTTTAGAACTTTTGTATAAGGATTCGTCGGGAGTATCTTCAAAAAGAAAAATGTTTGCTTCTTGGTCTTTTTTTACATACGCTATTGCGTCGTCAAGTTGTTTTTCAAACGTGTCTGTTGACGTATCTATCAATCCGTAGGTTGTATCACTGTGTCGCAATACCCACAACACTTTTTCAGCAGCAAGCTGTGCCGGAGTTTTATTTTTTTGGGTGTGGTTAAGTTGGTATGTAACGTCGTACCAATCCATGCCACGATATGTAGGCGACCCAAAAGGCATAGACAGTTTTTCAAAGTCTATGTTTTCAACAAACAGTAACACAGGGGGGTCTAAAGGAAGAAGTCCTTCGTCCATGCCGTTTTTAAAACGTAGTATTGCATCTCTCCAACGTCTTGCAGGAGAGACTTTATAAGGGTCAGAAAACATAAAAAAATCTTCTGTGTTGGGGTCTGTAAACGACAACAACATAGAAAATTCCAACGCATATTTGTGCGGAACGCCACCCAACTCTTGGTCTTTAAATCTAGAGACTTGCGCAAACTTCATAAAATCGTCTGACGAATACCCGTTGTACTTTGGCTCCTGCGTTTTATGCCATGCAACAATTTCAGGGAGCTTTTTCCAAGCTTCCATTTGTTTTTCTTTACCTATTTCGCGATAGTGTTTAGCAACACCCTTTCTTTGAGCGCGGTACGTGCCCCAACTAAATGCTTGGAAACCTTCACCAGTCCCCATAAAGGCAAAGTCAAACATATCAAATATGCCGCCTGTGCCGTGCCATGTGCCACGAAGTTCAAGCTGGGCGCAACCGTGTGCAAAGTTAACCAAATCACCGGCAGTAAGTTCGCTGGTTGGAATGCCCAACTTGTTCAGCGCTTTCTTAAACGCGTCAATAATTGAGCTAAGCCAACCGTATGCAGAACCTTTCTTAGTCCCAAGCACCCCAGCCTGCACAGCTTCCTCCACCGCATACGCTAACAATTCGTCGTTGATTTGGTCTTCAGGAGTCTCCGCCATCTCAACACGTTGCACGGCTTTACGACCAATCTGCGCTTCAATAGAGTTGTCTGTGCGCGTAGCCCAGTTCTTAACAGTATCAGCCAGACGGTTAAATTGCGGCTCACTAAAAAAGTTACGGAAACCAACGTGCACGCCGATCTCGTGGAGCAATACGCCAAGGCCGTGGCCTTTACCAATATTGTTAGCAAACAGTACTGCGCGTTCGTTCTCAGCAAAACCTTTGGCGTCTGAAGGAATCTTGCCAGCGTACTTTGGGTTTTCCTTTATAAAGGCTTCAACACTGTTATAGATTTTTACGTTGCCGCGTGCAGTCACGTCGGTGCCCATGGCTTCGTCAAGCTCCGCCTTCAAGGTCTTGGCGTCTGTGCCTGTTGTCGACTCGCCGCGTGAGAAGTTAAAGTCGCCGCCAAAGTCAAAGCTGCCTTGTGTCTTACCTTCACCTGCACGGCCTATGTCTGCTTCTTCACGATCTATTGCACCAAAGTCAAACCGGTCAACAATTGTTTTAGCAGCAACAGGTTCAAACAGTCGTTCAATACTCTTCTCAGACATCGTGCCAGCACGCAAAGGTTTACCTCTTGCTTGACCAACGGAGCTTAATGTTGTTGCGGCTTTCTGTTTGCGTTTTGGTTTGCCTTCAAGGAACACGTCTGCCTGCGCTTCAATAGAAGCAATAGTCTGCAACACACCAACTTTTGCCTGTGCGTTGATGACATCTTCTAGTTCAGACTTGGGGTCGTTGATAATCTTTTTAAGTTCAGCTTCAGTGTCGGGGCCCGGTATGCCTTCCGCCTCAAACAGCAGATCGGCAATCTGGTCGCCGTATGTTTTAATTATCTGATCCTTCCGAGCAGTGCGCATAAACGCATCTTCTTCGCGCTCCATCGCTTCTGATGCTTCTTTGCGCAAGCGCTCTGCTTCTTTATCAGCAGTTGTAGCAATCTTCGACACTTGCATAGCGCCCCTTAACAAAACGCTACGTCTTTCAACAGCCTCGTCAAGGTCTGCTTTAAGTGTGTCTACACTTTCTTTCAGTTCTGTTTTGGTTTTGCCTCGGGCTTTTAACAACTTGTCGCTAGCAGCGTCGTATTTCTCTTGAAGCGACTCGACTTTTTTATCTAGTGCTTCGTACTCTTTTCTTTCTTCTGGCAAGAACGCGCGTCGTTTGCTCTCAACACCCTCACCACCAAGCTTGTCTTTCCAAAACTCTTCCATCTGTTGTTGGTCAGATTTGGCAATTTCTTTAAACTCAGTAGCCCGTTTCTCAGCAGCTTTAACAGCGTCTTTCTGCGCCTTCAGGTTTTTCTCAGCCTGCCGGTACGCAAAAGGATAAGAGTTTGGATTGTCAAAAATGCTTTCCCCGCGCATGTTGGCAAGGCTAGCTTCTTGCATTTCTAAGTACTGACGCTCAAACTTGACATTGCCGTCAAGCATAGCTTGGACAACAACTGTTGCGCCATCAAACTCGTCGTGGCGTCTAAGAGTCAGTTTAGTTAAATCAAACGTTTGTGCTTTGATTTTCTTTTTAAGGTCGTCAATAACGTCCTTCTTTTCTTCGTAGCGGAACAACTCGTATGTGGCAAGCTCTGTGCGGTTAGCGCCCTCTTCTTGCGCCAACACATCATCAAAACGTTTCTTAATCTTGTCTAATTCCGCCTGCTCTTTGTTGAGCGTCTTCGTAGCAGCTTCAAGGCTCTTGCTTACTTCGGCAATTTGTGGGTCGAGTAGTGCGGCGCGAGCAGCTTCCATATCACCACGAGCTTTGGCAATTGCTTTTTCTACAGCAGCTTGATATTCACTGCGCTGTTTTTGAACAGCTTTCTCAGAGTTAATTAACGCTTTCTGTTCAGGAGACACAACTAAAGAGCCTTGCATAACATCTTTAAGTTGTTCAAGGACTTTGCGCAGTGGGGCTATACGATCGTCCAGTGCTTTTGCAGCCGCCCGAACATTTTCATTGGTGTCCTGCATGAACGCCAATAACTGATTGTCGGCATCTTGAAGACGGCGTCCTTGAGCCAACAGCTGCATGGCTTCATCAAACTGCTGTTTGTACTGAGTTAGTTGTTTTGTGTTGAACGCCGTTACCAAACGCGAAGCGGTCTGTTCTTCTTTTTTGGTTAAGGGCTGGCCCCTGCGATATTTTTCTAAAATAGCTTTTTCTTCTGCGGTTGTACCTGCTTCTGGCATACCTACAAATATTTTTGCCAACTGCTCATCAGTCCAACGACTAGTGTCTTTCCAAAAGTATTGCGTATCTTGGACAATGCTGTCCATGCGGTCTTTGACTTTTTCAATAAACTGCAAGCGTCTAGCCAGTGTTATTTTTTTGCCAAGCCGTTGTTGTTCGGATTTAGCAAACAGCGCCCGCGCTTTATCAAGAGCTGCCCACACGGTTTTCATGCGTGGAGAGTTGGCAAAGTTCTTTGGAGTTGCGCGGATGTAGCCAATATCTTTTTCCGTCTCAGGGAACAGAGATTTCTGTCCTTCAGGCACAGTCTCGGTTGCGCGAATAGCGTCATTGATAGCGCGGATGTCTACTTGCTTAACGTCGCGTCCTGCAACGATGGCGTCAACCACGGGCTCAACTTTGTCTAAAAGCTCACGAGTAGCTTTGCCTGCATCCATAATATCAACGGCAGCATTGAGCGCATCACGGGCACCGGGACGCATACGGCCCATCTTGGACATCTTGTTGCGTACAAATTCTGTACGGCGACGCAGTTCTCCACCAAGCGTTGTAGCTGTCTCGCCACGGGCTTCCGCAGTTTTCTTGGCTTCCTCTGAAGCAAACTGTGTATTGAGCGGCTCAGCTTCTACTTTCTCAACTTTGCGTGGGGCTTCGTCTGTCAGCTTGTTTCTGGCAGCGTTAATGATTGCTCTGAAGTGTTTGATTTCAGCTTCGCTTAGTTTCCTTACACCACCACTGACAAGACGACGCTCGGTAACCGCAGAGCGCACAATCTTGTTGGCACGCATCTGGGCTGGTTCAATAATTACATCCTCGTAAACAGGAGCCGCGCCTTTTTCTTGAGCACGCTCAATCCAATTGTTAAAGGTATCATGAAGTCTAGACGCGGCGGCAAGGGCTTCGTCTGTTGTCAATGCCGGTCTATTTAAAGCACGACGGTTGATTGCGGCTTCTTGCAAAGCGCCTGTAATGTATTGTGCGCGAGCTTCTTCTGCTTTTTTAACCAAACTTGCTTCGGTTGTTTCTGCAACACCTTTACCAAAACCAACAAGTCGGGTTTCCATTTCTCCCGTTTCAGGGTTGCGAACTTGTTCAGTTTCTTTGCCAAGCGTTAGTTGAGACCTTACGTCAGATGTAGCATCTTCCAGTTTAGCCATGGCTTCTTGTTGCGCACGGCGTGCAGCAATCAATTCACGGGCGTAGGATGCACGAGTGTCTTCTTCGGCAGGGCCGCGCTTTAAACCTTTGGTTTCTGTACCAGCAGGCTTTTCTTTAGCCATTGCGTTAAGCTGATCGTTTGCATTGTTCAGCCTTTGGAACGCTTCCATTGCTGCGTCTCTATTGCCTTGACGACGGAGTGCGCGGTAATCTCTATCGGCTTGCTCTACAACGTCAAACAACTGGTCTACAGTCTTACGTACTGTAGGCGCTTCGCGCAAAGGCATAAGGTTTTCATTGACCTTAACTGCGCCGGGCTGTCCTGACAAAGCCTTCTCAAACATTGGGTCAAGGTAGTCAAAGTTTGGCTCAGAAGTTCTCTTCTGTTCTTCAACCTGTTCTTCCGACGCACGCAACAGAGCAAACTGGTCTTTGGGCGTAGTAAGCTTCTGTTGGTCAAGCGCTTGTTCTTGCGTACGCTGTTGCATAGCTGTTTTGGCTTCTGCGGCTATGCGAGATTTTAAAGAGTCGTAAATTTCTTCGCTGCGCAACAAAGGCTTGTTGTCCTTTGTCATTGGCAGACCTTCTAGCGTAGGTCGTGTTTGCACAAGCTGTTGAGCCTTGGCAAAATCTTGCATCAAATAGTCTACATAGTCTCCAAGCGCTTCAGACTTATATTTGGGGCTGTAGCTTGCCGCAGTATTCATCTGCTCATTGGCCAAAGCAATACGCTGGTTGCCATACTCTGCAACTTGTTGTCGAGGAGTCAACTCAGCCGGTGGTCTTGGCGGTGTAGCAATCTGTTGCTCATACAACTCAGGGCCTTGTTCTTTTTTCTGCTCTTCTGTCTCAGGCTCCAGACCAAACGCATACTCTTGTGGCGTGAGCTTGGCAACGCGCTCTTGCTCTGCTATTTGACCAAGCACGCTCTTTGACTTGTAGTAGTCGTCCGCCAGAGGCTCAAGCTCTTTGCTCAACGCTTTAATCTGTACATTGAGGTCTCTGTTAAACGCACGGTCTGCGTCAACAGTAGGAGAACCTTTTTCAATCTTTTTAATCTGCGCAATTAGGTCTTGCTTTTGTTTAGCCAGTGCGTCGTACTGTTGCACAACTTCCTGCGCATACTCAGGTGTTGTTTTACGCTTACGCTCTTCCTCAAGGCGCTTTTCTTCTTCTGCACGCAGCGTAGCAAACTCATCTTGTGCCTTAGGCCCACCCTTGGCACGACGACCTAGCGCCAGATCAAACAAACCTTGGGCTAACGCACCAACCGCGCCACCGTAAGCAGCAGACTCGCCGACGCCTTCAATAATTTCTTGGTCAGGTTTGTAAATGCCTTTGGAGATTAAGTTCTGCGCAGCCTGAGATGCGGCTTCCTGTGCGGCTTCTTCACCGCCAGCCAGCAGTGCACGTTTAACATAGGACACAGCGCCATCTTTAACAGGCTCTGATATACGTCCAAGAATACGGGCGGGAGCAAACATCTCGCTGATGCCGACCACTGAGCCCAAAGCGGTTGCGCCTGCACGTTGTCCTTCTGTGGCTCCGCCTTCTTCGGCACGAGTACGGGCTTCTCCAGCACCTGCGCCAGCACCAAGCGCAGCCATGATCCCGCGCCCTGCTACACCAAAAGGCCCTGCGGCCAAGAACGGAATGATTGAACCGGCAGCTTCGCCAAACTTACGCCCAACAGTATCCTCATAGCCCGCCGTAGCTTCAAACGGTTTCTTGGCAGAACCTGCAAGACTTGCAATCCCTGTACGAGCAGCTTTTTCAGTTTCTTCAGGAAGTAGTGCGGATGCGCCAATAGCCGCGCTTTCCACCAAATTGATAGCGCCGGGGGCTAAACCTTTAAAGAACTCTTTGGCTTGACCGCCAACCGTAGTTTCTTGTCTAGGGGCTCCCTTAGAAGCAAAGGCTTCCGGATACATGCGCTGTGCCCGCTCCCACGTTTGTGCAGGAGTTTCGCCCTCCCTAATGGTTACAAATCTACCGTCTGGTAAAGGGAGTGCTTGTGGCATGGTGCGTCCTAATTGTGCGGCTTGAGATTAACCCCCGATAAGGCCGAACCTACCGGGGTGTTTGTATTATGACATTAAGGCAATGCGCTGGCAACATTAACAGGTTTAAAGCCGCCTGCCAGTTGTTCTTTTTGTAACTGTCGGATAGTGGCAGCTTTAGCTCTTTCTGCGGGATCTTTGGACGCTTCCATCGACTTGAGCAAAGCTTCTCCAGCAAACCCAGAGTAGTCTTTTAGTAGCGTTTGTATGCCTTTACCCTCAGGCCCCATCACAGTCGAGTAAAACTCAAGACCTTTCTTGGGGTCTCCACCGCCAAGGTTGCCGTAAAACTTAGACTGCTGGTCGGGCGCATTGAGTTGCGTAATCAAGCGAGCATTAGCGGCAGCTTCACCCATCCCCGCAATTTTTTCACGCGACGTATTGGCTGATATGGTGTTGAAGATATCCGATGAAATCTTAGCACCTGCGTCGGTAATACTGTTAATAGCGGTAATGCCAAAACGCGCAGACGCCTGTCTAGACGCTTCAGCCTTTTCTTCAAACGATTGAGCCTTATCAAAATTACCGCGATCTTCTGCACGACGCGCTTGCTCAATGTATTGCAATTCTTTACCGCGTTCTTTGGCGGACTTCTTAAACTCTTTCATAGCGCCAGAGTAGTCGTCTAAGCCCAGCATGGCTCCTTTAGCAAGATTTACGGCAGCATTTGGTGATTCGCCTGCGGCAACGCCTAAGAAACCTTTGAATAACGCCATCAAACCGGCTTTTTCTTTGTCGGTTGCATCTTGCAGTTCTTCTTTTTTCAAGGTCTGCTCGTAGCCAGCAAACGCAGGGCCTTGTTTTTTATTAAATGCATCTAAAGCCGCAATGCTGGTTTCTTTGGCATTGGTTGCGTCCATCTGCTCTTGCAGTACTGTGCGTTTAATATCGCCTATACGTTCTTTTGAGTTGGAGAACTTGTCGCCCAACGCTGTAGCGTCGTCAATGGTAGGCGCTTTTGGTGCCTTGTAGCTTGTAGGCAAGTTAACCACTGGGGGCACAGGAGGCTTGTCGGCAGGAGCTTTATCGGCGGTAGTTTTAAATTTGCCCGCTTTCTCATTAGCCATCAAAACTTCGTCTGGGTTGACAACGTCTTTAGGAGCGCCCATGGGTTTCTGACTGGGCTGTTTAGTCATCTCAGCTTGGTAGAACGCTTTTTCTTGTTCCGTAGCAATGCCCGTGTGAATGCGATAAGCAATCTCACTTAACGTGGCTTGCTTTTTCTTTTCTCCCATGTAGCCTGAGAACCGTTCAAACATTGTTTGATTCTCGGGAGAACCCTCTTGCGTAAACTCAGCACGCGGTTGTACAGCCGCCATGCCGGGGATGTTAAACATAGGGTTACTACTAACAACGCTGCCGTCGCCGCCGATAGATCTTGGCGTGCCTTGATAGCGAGGTACATGCCCACCACCAGACATACGAACCACAGGCTCGCTTTGCTGGGCAAAGTTAAACATACCGCCCATACCGCCTGTGGCCATGCCTTCTTCGTCGTCTTCGTAGCCTGCAATACCGCCATCAGCCAATGTTCGCATATTGGGCGTTGGGATCTGAGCAATGCCTTGGTTCTCTGGAAGCTGTTGCTGAGCCATTCCCGCAATAGCGGCATCGGCTACTTTAGGTTGAGGCATAGCACCGGCTTGTCCTTGGCCTGCCGCACGAAGCTGTTTGCGTTGATTGCTTTCTGAAATGGCAAGGGAGAGGATGTACGGGTCGCCCTTATGCATCATGGCGTATTTTTGCAACGCCTGATCTGGTAAACCCCGCAGAGTTGTTGTGATTTGGTTTACATCAATCATGTTCTTCAACCCATGTTATAGATTGCTAAGTCAGCCAAACCTGCTGGGCGGCGTTCCAAGTCGCCGGTAGCTCCACCAGCCGCACCAAACAATTTAGCGCCAGTCAGTGCCGCACCACCAAGACCTGCAACTTGAGACACGGCAGAAGGGGGCGTCTGATACACAGAGCTTGACTGCTGAGTCAATGGCAAGCCGCGCAAGATGTCAGACATGAAGCCCAACTGCTTGTATGGGTAGTTCTGGTAGTTCAAGAAGTCTTGGTACTGGTTGTTCAGCACGTTCTGAACTTGCTGTTGCTGCTGGCCACCGAACTGGTTCTGCAGCCCCAAGATGCCCATGTTCTGCTGATACTGCGTGTTGCCGATGTTGGCCAAGTTACCTGCGGCAGTATTAGCTGTCTGCAAACCCTGAAGTCCCAAACCTGCGCCAAACTGTTGTTGCTGCGCGTTCAGCTGGTTCTGCGTATTGAACTGCTGCATAGCTTGTTGGTAAGCATTGTTCAGCCCCTGAGACTGAATGTCGTTCAGCTGCATACCAAGATTGCGCTCGCGCTCGGCTCGCATAATTGCGTCTCTGCCGCCACCAAAAGCACCGGCTTTAGTAGCTTGACCTTGTTGCTGAGTGCCTGCAATATCTGACTGGCGTTGGGCTTCCCGCTTCTGGATGTCCACCACATTCTGCATGTAGGGGCTCATCATGCTAGATGCCGCGCCGCTTGTAAAATTAGCCGGGTTAAATGTGTACTGCGTGTTCAGAGCGCCAAGACCTGCCATGCCTGAGAGCGCGGTTGCATCGCCCAACTGAGGAGCGGCCTGCATTGCCCCTGCGTTTTGATACGCCTGCTGTTGCAAAGGTGTGAACTGCGCAACGCGATCCCCCTGATACTGCATGTAGGGGTTTTGCTCAGTGTCGGTAAAGTACTGCGCTTTACCTAGCATTTCCTCTACAAACGGCTTAGCGTAGTCGGGGATTGAGGTTTGCGATATCGTTTGTTGGGATTCTTGTAAAGCCATGATCTATTCCTTACGCGGGAAGGTATTTGTCGGCACGCGTGTTGGCCGCTACTTTGTTTTTGCCTGTGGTCTTGCCCCGGGCTTTCTGAACTCGGTCCATCATGGCGTACAACTTACGAGCGCCAGCTTCTGTAGAGCCGTTACCCAGCTCAGACACGATGCGTGCAGGCACTACGAACTCACCATCGGCAAGGCGTGCGGGTTGCTGCTTACGGCCAATGGTTGCTGGAATGCTGTCAGACACGCCGTCACCGGGACCACGAAGTAGTCGACCGCCATCAGAGTAGCTACCCAAAGAACCCAGACCACCGCCTACGGCGTAGCCCATAGCGCCGCCCATAGCAGCCAGCTCTTTTCCTGAAGCGTCGTAGCGTTTGTTATTGTTGCCCAAGTAAGTGCCGTCGTCTTGCAACGTTGCGGTGATGGTTTCAGTGCTATAGCCTGACGAATCAACAACAGAAATTGTTGAAGGCTTACCTGCTTTAGCAGCGGTAGCAGCGGCTGTGGCTTTTTCGGCAGCGGTCAATGGTGCCACATACTTAGGGTTAAGTACCATTTTGCCATCAACATTGATATACTTTTTCTTGGTCAGATCGGTTGGATAGCCAAGAACGGCTTCTTCGTACGGTTTGGCAATCTCACTGGCTACAGACCTAGTTGGGTATTTGGCTGCGCCGGGAGTTCCTGCACCTTTGCCGATCAGGTAGTTGTATGCCGCCAACGAGTCACTGCCCTGCGTGTTATATAGTTTGTCATGCTCTTCAGGCGTCGTAGGAATGTAAGGCGTGTAGCCCAAGCTACCGCCGCCAGCGGTGTACGCATCTTTAAGCTGTTGGATGCCAATGAATCCGCCGTATGGACGACCGGGGATGTTAGGTTGCACAGTGGTAGAACCGTCAGCGTTAAACGTCAAATCGCCGGGGTTGTTGACATTTCCATAAGGGTTAGTCGTGCCGGGAGGCGCATAGGTCTGTGGGGTTGTTTTTTCCGCTGCCTTGACTGCGTCATACCGGCGCTGAACTTCATTGCGAGACAATCCAAAAGCTTGGGCGGCATCATTGATGGAGTACTTGTTGTCATCCATAAACTTGACCCAGTCTTTGTCAGAGACGTTTCCACCCAGTTCTTTTGACAACGCGTACGCACCTTTGTCGAGGTTGTACCCGCGAGTAATGTCTTCTTTTGACCAACCCGCGTATTTGGGGTCATGTCTGATAACGGCGTTGTAGTATTCAGTAGGGTCAATACCTTCGGCTACCATGCGGTTGTAGATGCCAAGCGTGCCAGAACCGCCAGTGGTGTCTGTTGAACCTACAAATGGACTCGCCAGACTAGCAATGTAACGGTTGACATCGGCGGGGTTAGCGTTTGTATCTATGATGGCTTGATCAAGGTTTATATCTTTGTTGGCGGGGTTTGATAAAAAACTGCCCATCTGTGCGTCTGTATAAGCAGTGTATGTAGGAGAAGCCTGATACGTGCCGTAGGCTTGCCCAATTGTGTCTTGTCCAATACCAAGGTTTGTAAGGTAGTCTATAGCGGCTTGTTGATTGGCTGCGGTGTCGCCGCCGCTAGCAGTGGTAAACTGTTTATAGGCCGATGCAATATCTTCGGCTGAACTGTCTTTTGTCAGCGTTGTGTAATCACCACCGCCAGCCAAGGCCACAATACCACCGCCAGCCATGGGCGTGGCGTATGCGTCAGCGAAGTTACGTGCGCCCCACTCGCTGGCCAACACCGGAGCTAAAGCACGGGGGGCTTGAGGACGATCCCCCGTTACGTACTGTCGAATGTACGCGGGGTTGGTGTTGGTAGGCGCTTTAGTTGCCGTTGGCACCATCATGTCTGCCATGATTGGCGAAGCTGCTGCGGCTAGGGGCATCATGTTCTGTTTGGCAAAACTCATTGCCGCTGTTGGGCTAGACGTTGCTGCATTAAAACCGGCAGACAGCACGTCTGCTTTAGGGGCCGCCGCAATTGCTTGCGTAGCGCCAAACCCGCTTTCGGGAGAGCCAATCGGCCCCTGAAGACCTTCTGCTGCTGAACCAATAGACGCTGAACCCGCACCCATCAAACTATCGCCCAAGCCCGCGCCACCATAAGCACCCAGCCCGGCCATGAGGCCCTTAGACAAACTGCCGGTAGCCAAACCCGTAACCCCACCAACCAACAAGCCCGCAGAGGCCGCACTAGACAAACCACCAAAAGCTATGCCCATACCGGCAGGGCCAAGCGCAAAGCCTGCGATCATTGGCAACAACTTCTTCAGGAAGTTAGCTTCGGGTAAACCCGTATCTGGATTGATTGTCAGTGAGCCGCCATGCTTCATGGCCAAAGCCTGCAGACCGGCAACCTCGTGCGGGGTCATGTGAACAAGCATAGAGTCGCCGTTGCGACCCTTGGAGGACATGTGATTGGCTAAAACGTGCAGGCTCATAGTTGCCTCTCGGAATGGGGGTTGATTGAGTTTATCATGTTGGGAGCGCAGACACAAATGACATGGTAGCTACCACCGACTGCGTAGAAGGCTTAGTGGGCGTGCCGGAAGCGGCAAGGTGTTGAATAGTTACATCAGCGTTAGTTGGCGACCAGTAAATCTCAACGTAGTCATTTGCCGCCATACTTAAAAAATAGTTCCACCCAATAATAGAGTGTCCGGGCGTACCGCCGTGGCTGTTTGGAATAGAAAGAAACCCCGTTGAGCCAGTTATATCTGTGCCGTTTTGACGTAGCCAGATATACACGTCCTGCAGACCAACGTTTGCATTTGAAAACTGTGTGCTGAACTGTAAGTTGTATATACCAGCCGTTGCTACAGTAATTTGAGATGAGCTAATAGACACATCATTTGCAAAATCAGTAGTATTAAACGTCATTAACGTAGCTGTATTAGCTGTCGTTGTTTGGTCTTGGTCGCTAGAGAATGCGCCGTAAGGAACGCGCAAACCCGCTGTATTTGAGGAAGTGTTTAACTCTCTTGTGAAGTTATCAAGCTGGTTAAAGTACAAACGTAGGACGTTGTTAAGCTGCTCCTGATACCGCGAGTCGTACTGCCCCGGAGCAAGGGGTAAGTTAGGCGCAGCAACTCTATTAAGCTCATAGTTAGAAGTAACAACAAGAGTCATCGTCTGCCATCCGGTCTAATGTCAATACGAGTTGCGCCAAGCTGCCACTGCGTACCAAGTGTGTCGGACGACGCTTTCAAAATCAACTGGCGACCGCGAAGGCGTGTGTTGACCTGCCCCGTGAAACCTTCAGTGATTGTGTACTGAACGCCAGTAAGTTGATCTACGTCCGCAGCAACGGGAGTGCTTGTGCCTGAACCCGAGTTCTGCATGGGGTACACGGTCAGCGTTAGCTGCGGTGTTGTGTTCTCGTCTGACCCTGCAAAGCTCAAGTCAGGCAACATGCGCCAAACAAACCCGAAGTTGTGGCCGTCCCCAATGTCAAACTCAGACGAGGAAATATATGCTTCGATAGGCAATGGTGTAGCGTTTTCTTCATCGTTAACGCCTAGTTCATGGCTGACAATCTTGCCTTCGCCGCCCGTGCCGTATGTGGCTGCAATAGGGTAGTTTTGTAAGCCTGAGTCCAACCACGCTGTTCGTGCCATCGTGCCGTAGTACCACACTTTTTCAAGATAGTTGTACACCACGTACTTGTCAATTGCAGTGCTGTCTTTAGAGCAGTAGAACCACCACACTTCATTAAAGCCTTCGTTGGTGCTACCAAACACTTGGTAGTTTTGGGTCAAGTTAATGTCTTGGTAAATGAACTTGCGCAGATCACAGTTGAGCGTCTGCACGCGGCCATCGTATGAGTAGAACTTATCTACGCCCATCCAATACACAACACCAGAAGCTAGGGCTACTGAGTTGGGGCCAAGGATAGAAACGTTGTCACCCAAGAGCTGTGAACTCCACACAAACGGAGCGCCCAAGTACTGAAGCGAATACACAGAAGCATCTGTGAACACCACAATCTCTTGACGGGTTTGGATAACAGACACAATCTTTGAGCCGTGCGACAAACGGATACTACCTGCTTGGTTTGTAATTGCGGGCGTCCACATTGTGGGGTTTTCCTGATCCGACCAGCGAATCAGCATTGGGTCTTGTACGGTGCTACCAATATCATTGCAACCAAACGCAAACACAAAGCGACTCGCATCAGATACAAAAATGGAGTTTTGTATAGTAGGCACATCAGACGCACCGCCTAGACTTGACAGCAAAATACCACGAACCGACAAAGAATGAATTCCAGACTGAGTGCCCGTTGTGTTAATCGCCACACCGCCAAAGGTTGCAGCTAGGGTCACAGTCGTAGTAGTAAAAGATGTGGCTGTTACATAGTACGTCACATTAGGAAAAAGACCTGTAGGTAAAGCGCCTGTGGTTACAAGCTGTAGCGCGTCTCCTACAAGTAGGCCGTGCGCATCACCAAAAGTCAAAATCCCGGGGCTTGCAATGCTGATGGTAAATGTCTGACCGGGTAGCTGGACGCTAGCGTTCCAGTAATAAATAGCGCCGCCAACGGAGGCAAAGATCAAGTCTTCACCAAAGTTAGACTGCGTCCATAGCTGCAAGGGTGCGCCAGTAACTTTATTAGTACCCCAACCGCCAAGACCCCAGCCACCACCGCCCCAACCCACCGACGGTGTCTGCACCTCAGAAGCCACGTTAACTAAATAAGTTGCAACTACGCTTGCGCCGCCACCCGTACCAGAGCCGTTTGATAGCGTGTTACCAAAAGCAGTAATTGTGTACGTGTTAAGGTCGACAACAGATACTTGGTATTCTCTGTTTAAAAGCAGAGCTGTAATGGTGGAGTTGATACCCGTAGCGCCGCTAAAGATCACAAAGTCGTTGGAGTTACAGCCGTGCGCTGCGTCATACACAGTAATTGTGGATGAGTTGTTTACAACCGTAAAAGGATCGCCTGTGCCGCTTGAACCCAGCATAGGGCGCACAACTTTGCGAACAGGTGTGATGTCAAAGAACACACCACCTTGGTTAATGTAGAACTTAAGACTAGTACCAGCGCCGATCAAGTTCTGTCCAGCCAGTGTCACCCAGTTCCAAAGAGAGCGGCACACACCTAAGAACGTATCCGCAGAGAACTGAATCCAGCCGCCAATCTTCTCAGGCGTACCTTGACGAAAGCGTACCTTGTCACACTCGTACCAACCGCCTTCAGTGGTGTAGCGTGTATTCTCCCGGTTGACGCCCGGCTTAAACAGTACTTTTTGTAGTGGCATTGGCAGTCCTAGGATAGAAACAGTGCTTTTTCAGCGTCCCTGCGCTTTTTTAGCCCTGCCAGTATTTTGCCACCACCCATGCAATACAGCAAGAGCGCATCGGCTGCGCCTTCCCAATCTCCACGGTTTATTTTCATCCGAATAGACGAGCGCTGAAACCCACCCAGTCCGGCATTGAAGGAAAAGCTGACGCACGCATCGAAAGCGCCTTGACGACCAGATACAGCGGGAGCAAGTCTAAGAACACCACGTTCAAAAATAGCGATGTCATTGTCGAATATCTTATAGATTTCTTCTTTTGTCCAGACACGGTTGTCCTCCGGTTTTAATGGCATTTCTTTGCGGATCATGGGGGTTTCTTTGCCTTCCACCCTTGCCACGGGCAGACGGATTTGGTCTTGGTACAGCACATGCCCATAACCAATCGTCCAGATCTGAGCAGGGCACAGGTACGGTTTAGTCCTGTACCCCTCCCATTGGTGCATTAACTTAGCGCCAGCTTCGCCCAGTTTCATTTCTTGCTCCAGCTTCTTGAGCCAAACCAGAAGCCAATGATCCCGCCCAACATGGCCATCTCATCGCTAGAGAAGATGATGTCAGACAAACGAATTAGGTCTTCCATGCTCATCACCAAACTTGGGCGGCTGTACACGTAGTAGGCAATCCAAGCGTTAATGGCACACAGTTCCAGCACAAAAATGTACGTCACCATCGGGCGAACCGTGCCCACAAAGTTCACCACCCATGTGCTGGCATTGTCCATAATCTTCTTGTCATGGTCATAGGCTGCAACAGTCATCTGGGCATCTGTCTCCATTGCAATCTGGTCGGTGCGAATTTCTTCCATGCGTTCTTGAGCCGCAAAGCCTTGAGCCGCCATTTGAAGCTGCATCTGCATTTGGATATTAGCCAGTGCCAGCTCGTGCTTCTGGTCAGCTTTGTTCTGGAAGTAATCCAGCAGTTTGGGCAAGCCCGATATGAGCAAACCGCCAAGTGTTGAGAATAGTGAAAGCATTACAGTCCTATCATTCCAAGAAGTTTATCGACAATTTTCCCCGCCAACTCGTCAGGCAAGAAGCGGAGCAGACCAAGCACCCACCACGCCACACAGAGCCTGACGAACACCTTGAAGAAGAGGTCAGCTTGTTTTTGGTACTCATTCACCGACCACACCTTGCTGTAGCGCATAGTTCGTTAATTTGTGTAAGCCCCCAGCCAACAGCACCAACAAACATCACAATAATTACAATGGCAATTGCCCACTCCATCTGTTCGGCCTCGGCCTCTTTGCGCTTTTTCTCTTCAGCGTGTAAGGCCGCCATCTCTTTGGCATCATCCCTGTCCAGTTCAGCTTGACGGGCTTTAGCCGCATTCCATACATCTATGCGCCCAGCTTGCATAAACAACATTTTTAACTGCTCTTCAAACCGTTTGGCTTCATCCAAAGCCATCTCAATCTGTAACGCCGCACCAAGGTTAGACTTACCGCCCGTACGCTTGGCGTGAAGCATGGCCTTCGTAGCGGTTGACTTGGCATCAAAAAGCTTGGCTATTGACGGCGTTAGGCCTGCCAGATCACTAGCCACTTTACTAGCTTTTTTAACGACACTGATTGCAGTTTGCAATCCTTCTAGCGCCGTGATTGGATCAATCATCTAAATTCAAAACTTAAATTTGCATGACGAGGGTACTGTACAACGCGCTCCCCTTCAGGACACTTGTACTTGATCGTCGCCAGCAAAGTGGCTTTGCCGTTAGTAACCTTCTCCTTGCCTACCATCGTAAGTTCGTAGGTGAACGTATCAATCTCTGGCCCGGCTGGGCCGCTAAACTTGCTTGCGGTGGTGGTTGCCTCATGCACCATACCAGCCGCATCACGGATGCTTGGCGTAAAACTCTCGACAGAACAGTCGTCCCGCTTCTTTATTCTTGCAACCGTGACGTTGATGGGCTTGCCAGCTTCTGCCACAATCTTAAAGTTTTCAGGCGACCACTCAATGATTGCGCGGTCAAACCAACCAAACTTGTCGGCAAGCGTGTAACTACCGCCTAAAGCGGCAACGGTAGCGGCAACGGCTCCAATTGCTTTGGTAATGTCAACCATTTCATCCCCAAATCCAAACAAGGGTGAACGTTCCCCAGATTATAAAAATAACCAAAAAGGCCGCAACGATGAACGCTTCGACCCAGTCCCACATGGTCAGGCAGGAGCGCTAGGCTCTTCTGGAGGGGCTTCAGGGGCGGCAAACGAGCCGTCCTCTTGCCTGACCCAGTTGACTTGCACCTCATCTTCGACCGTTTGGCACTGGGCCAAAATGCTTGGGTGGAAACATTGGTCAATTGTAAAACCCTCAACAGGTACAAGAATCTCTGCGACTACGTTGTTTTGAATTCGTGCTGTTTTCATTTTTACCACTCCACAATAACCATACCACCGCCAGCAGGGTAAGAGGTGGACGCACCTGCACCGCCACCGGGGTAGCCGCCGCCTGAACTATTGCCACCACCACCACCGCCGTTTATGCCACTCTGTTGTGGGCCACCGCCACCGCCAGTGCCAATGAAATCTATTGAAAATCCACCTTGCATTCCAGATGTTGGCATTGGTGGGCTTCCGTTTGTGAAGTAAGTGCCACCACCTGAACCCATAATGCCATTGCCGCCAGTAAAGCTAGCGTTACTTCCTGACCCGCCACCTGACGCGCCAGTTCTTCCGTTGTCACTAGCGGTGATAGCGCTTTTTCCGCCATTCCCAAAAAGGTTGCCAACGCCACCACCAGCGACTGCCTGATAGCCTTCGCCGCCAGAAGTGTTTATATCGCCACCTACGCCAACGCCACCAGACACTACCTGCGCACTAGACGCAGAGCCTCCGCCTGTCGCAGAGCAGTACAAGCCGAACGAGGAAGTCCCCCCAGTAGAACTGTTGCCCAAACCAGCGGAGCCAACGGTTACGGCAATAGATGTCACTCCCGTCAATTCGTATATGGCACGCATTGTGAAGCCGCCACCTCCACCTCCAGCGCCGCCGCCGCCACCAAAACAACGGGCGCGAACTTTAGCAACGCCCGGTGGTACATACCATGTGCCCGAGTAAGGGAAGATTTGAACCTGTCCAGTGCCAAAGACACCAGAGAGGGGGTTGGACGCCTGAGATTGAATAGGAACAGCCATTATGAATTTCCTTGTAAATTGACGCTTCGTCCGTTGAAGGTTCCTTTGACGCCATTCACCGCCGCGCCAGTGCTGTCAAAAGCGCCAGTTGCCGTGCTTGTGTATGACGCTCCTAACAAAACCTGTCCGTTGTTTGCCAGCTGGCCTGTGGAGCCTGCTGTTGCGCCTGTAATGGCAACCCCAGCAAAAACGCCTGCGATGTTTGAAGAAGTAGTTGTTGGCGCAATTGGCGTCAACGCCGAAGGAGTTACGCCCGCGACGATGGGGTACGAATTTGAAACGCTAGTGCCGTTGATAATCAGGAAAGTTGGGAAACGGCTTGTGTTTAAAAAAGTAAGGACGCAGTTATTTCCCACTCCAGAAGTGACTCGGGGTTGGGCCGCAAGGCCGTACGAACCACTCACGCTGTATCCATTGTTTGAGAACATGGGGACGTTGCTAGTGCCAGTTATTTGGTATGGCAGTTGCTGACCACTGCTGAACGTCATTTGTGCTGGCAGGCAGGCAATACCTATTTGCGTGCTGTCGTATGCCGTTGCTATAACTACATTGCCGTTGCCAGTCAAACCTATGCCCATCATAGGGTTCGAAATTGGGCCGTTTGTTGAACCCAAAGGCCAAGAGCTCAATGCGGCGGTTGACCCAACGGTTGCAGCTCCACTGTCTGTGAACATAAAATAATCAGGGTATCCAGACTCATAGCTTGTATAAATATACATACCAGACTCAGTAGCACACAGTTGCGGACTTTGAATGGCCGCACTCATGCTAAATGACACTACAGCCGAACTTGTCCATGTGTTTGGCGCTGTTGGAACAAAGGTTTGAGAGTACCCCGGTCCCCCGCTGCTATACCACCCGCAAACAGCAAATCCACCGTGATTGTTTCCTGCGGCAGTAAGAGATTGCGCGAGGGAAGTAGTGGTAATTTGACTTAAAAGCGTTAACGATGAGTCATATACTCTTGCATATACGAGGCTACTGCCGTCCACGCTATAAACAAACACAAAATTGTTGTCTGTCATGCCAGAAATGTCAAAAACCAAGCTTGTGGAGTAACCTGTAATGGTGACGTTGACGCTGGATGTAGGCGAATAACCAGAACTAAAAACTTGCAAAGTAGCAACGGTGTTACTTGTTGAGGTATATGCCACAACAAATCCGCCACCAGACAGCGCCCCAACTCTTACAGAAAAATCTGTACCGTTACCAGAAGTTGAAACAGTTGCGGTGGTTATCAATAAACCTGTTGGCGAATATACGCTTGCGTAAACCGGGTAAGGTGCACTGGAAGATTTCCATGCCACAACAAAGTTACCATTTGGCAACGTGCAACTAGCAATCGAATTAGCACTTGAACCAGAAACAACTGTAGGCCCAGATACCGTAGATGGAGTATTTGTGACCACTGTTGCCGAGTTGACTGTTGAATAAAACGACAACGAGTTAGGATTAACTGTAGACGGAATGAACGCCCCGGCAGGCTGACCCGTAACAACGACTGAAGGGCCAGTTGTAGAAGAAACTGGCTGAATCGCATAGTTTGAAGTGCTTATTTTGCAAAACACTTGATTTACAGGTTTCTGTTGATTGGTTGCCGAAACCCAATACGCATTGACAAAACCGCCAGATTCAATCAAAGTAATTTTGCTGTACCTACCCGCAAAACCACCAGTCACCTGAATAGGTATTGCGCCAGTGACGTTTGAGCCGCTCACACTAACCCCAGAAGAGTTATAGAACGCATACTGCATATTCCCATAACCATCTGAAAAATACATAATAAAATTGCCAGAACTAAGGCATTGGAGGCTTAAATAACCGCCCGCATAGTTGGTCTGGTAAAAGCTGTTTGCTATAGGAATCGCAATATTCTCTGCGCCCATCGTATTGCTTAGTGGCAAAAAACGGAATGCTGGGTATCCATATGTTCCGTTGCTTGAGTAATAACCAATAACAATTGTTGTTCCATCAGCCTGCACAGAGGCGTCTGGGTTTCCAGCGCCTTGAGCGCTTGAGGATATACCAGAGGGAGTTGTAAATTGGGTTATGCCAATAATTGCCGCCCCTGCCGAGTTGTAAAGCCTGTAGTAGTAGGTTGTGGTGTTAAATCGGTCGCAAACAAACAGGGAACTGTCGCTCCTTGATGTGAAAGCAAACGAATTTTCAACAGCAGCTGCAATTATTCCAGTGGCAATAGTTGCGTATGCACCAACACCAGTAGCGTTGTATGCACGCAAAAATATCTGACTTGATGTATTTTTTGCGGCAATAGCGAAGCCGCCGTTTGCCAGACTCGTCATCTCGATAGGAACGTAAGACGCACCGAGGGAGAACGAGGTGTCCTGCGTAGCCGCTGTGACAACGGTTCCGCTATTGTCGTAAATTGCATAGTTGACGGAGTTTGCTGTTCCGCCAGTGTTGTTTATCCAACCTACAGCAAATCCGCCACCAATCAAAGCGACAACAGAAACAGCAGAGTAGCTGGCATTTGTAAATGTTGCAGAAACAGATGTTGGCGCGACCACAACAGTGTTAGTTGAGTCAACAATTCTAAAATAGACTTGGTTTGGAGTTGATGGCGATTGGGTGTAATTTGTCCAAACCTGAACAATATTACCGTCGGTCAAAACAGCCGCAAACTTCCGAGATGTCCCGCCAGAAATTCCAGTTTGCATCTGAGCAAATGAAAATGCTGGAGAAATAATTCCGCCTACCCCGTTAGGATTGATTGCGGCTGGAAGCGCAAAATTAAAATTTACAGTGCTAGGCGGCGTCAAATTGGCAGGATTCTTGTAGTCGCCATTTTGAAAGTACACAGGGTCGCCAGCATTAAAGCCAGTGGCTGTGTAGACCTCAGTAACGCTTGCTGTGCCTGAGTTGTTTGGAAGCTGTTGAATAGAACGTGACATTTTTAACCCTCGTATCCGTAGACGTTGACATTTACACCAGCGACAGTGGCATAAGCAACTACCAATTTGCCAGCAGTAGCGACCAAGCCGCCCCGCTCCAAAACACTGTTTGGCGGAATCACGGTCTCAAACTCCAAGTATTCAGCCGCTGTTGGTGTTGATGTTGCGGCAATTGCCAAGTTGACAGCAACAGGAAAACCGCTCGTGTTGTTCATCGAGACATTGAACACAGACGGAGTTACTGCAACCGTGTATACGGTGGTGTTTGTTGCGGCGGCGAGTGACGCCTGACCTAGTGTGCCTGATGCCATGTTCGTTCCTTAAAATTGGGCCATGAAATATGTTTTGGCGGTTGTTGGACCTGTGACTGGCAAATCATTCCAACTAGGGGCTGCGCCAGCATTTGCCGTCAATACCTGTCCGGTCGTACCGTTGGTCAAATACGCAGTTGTACCTACTGAGGACTGATACACCACCGTATACGCACCGCCACCAGCTAAGTTTGAAGCCGTTGTAGCAGCAGGGCCTGCGCCCCACACAAGGTTTGTACCATCCCAAAGCAAAGCATTACCAGCGGTTACTGGGGCAGCTACAAAGCCTGTGGTGTTTAAACCTGTTTGGTATGCAACTCGATTAGCTGCACCGCCAGCAATGTTAGTTGCTGTGCCCACCGACAAGGTAGACTGCGCCACATACTGAGGGGCTGTAGCACCGGCAGTAAGTACTTGGTTTGTTGCACCAAGGGGGAGGAATGTGGTTGTGCTGGCCGCGCTCTGATAGGGCAGTGAACCTGTTGCGCCACCAGAAAGGTTAGTCACTGGAATTGTAGAAGGGGCCACCCAAGTCATTGCTGAACCTGTAGAGGACAGCAGGTATGTATTAGCGCCAACAGCGTTTAAGCCCGTACCGCCGGAAGTAATAGGCAACGCAGTACCCAGATCCAGTGTGGGCAGGTAGTCCATCGCCACGCCAACGTCTGTACCATTGTTATAGAGCCAAGCTTTCTTGCCGTTGGGAACACTCACACCGGTCTGGCCAGCAACCTTAACGGTAACTGCAAAGCCACCAACCGAGTTGTTGAATACCAGATATGGTTTGAAAATAGCTGGTACGTTAATTGTGCCCGGAGCAGACAACGTAGCCGTAACGTTCAAAACAAACGCGCGAGCAACTTGGTATGCAGGATCATCAATCAGTGTGTATGTGGCAACGTTGGCGGTGAAGTCGCCCGTAGCGCAAACAGCTGTACCAACAATCGCTTGCTCCAAACCGGATGCAGCCGAGCTTGTGCTACCAAGGTTAGAGTTGGTAATAGAACCCCACACACCCGACTTATCGCCGGTGGTCATCAGTTCTATTTTTAGATTGGCACTGTATAAACTTGGCATGATCTACCTTTAATACGAACTGCGGATCAACGCTGTTGTTGATGTGTTGGCAGGCATCGTGATCGTGAAGTTGGATGACGTCTTGTCGCTTCCAAAGTCTAGCACGGCAATGGATTTATTACCTTGCGTTTCGTTATAGATCAATGCACACCGCGCTGTGATTGTGCCAGTCCACGAGATGTTTGGGAAGCCCACATACGCAGTATAGTCAGATGAAGACGAAGAAACTGTAATAGGCGTGAGTTGTGCACCGCCTGCAGCGTACGGAGACGCCCCCGTTGTAGCTGGCACTTCGTTTGCGGAAGAGTACACAGTTGTGTCGGCATTCAAATTTGCGTCTGCCGTGTACAAAGCGATCTTGATAACGTCTGTAGTCAGGTCGTGAATACCTTGATACAGCTCCGCCTTGAAGCTCGTTGTTTGGGTTTGAACAATACTCATGAGACGGGTATCCTTGGCTCACGACGATAAGTGTCGGTTTGCTGTTTGCCCTCACCCAAGTTCTTCAGAAGCGCCAATGCCTCCATGTACTTCTGGTTGTACATAGCCGTCATGTCCTGCTCACCCTTCATGTAGGTGTTAGCCTCAACCAAAGTGCCGTACAGCAGCACAGAGCTGAAGTTTTCGCTTAGCCATGTTGTCGTTGCAGTGACAATGGACTCAGGCATGTAGAAGTAACTTAAGTTGGTGGTCAGCGCAGCGCTGGGCGTAGGTCCCAGAATGAACTGCAACTGCGTCACAGGTGTGGCAGGGCCATTGATTGCGTAGTACTTTGGCGTGCCAGTAGTGGCTGGATTGGGGTACGCCTCCTGCATGAACGCAGGGTCTTTGTTAAGCAAGTAAATGTAGTTGCCACTTGCATCAATCACGGCAAACGAATACACGGACAGCAAGTCTGTTGGCGCATTAAACGTATTCACGCTTGGCGTTAAAGCCGTAGTCGAGGTCTTACGTAAATTGGCCAGCTGCACCGAGTTGTAGATGCGCTGCTCCGCCTGCTGAATCATGGTGTTCATGTCAGTAGTGTCGAAGGTGTTCTGCGTGTAATCAGATACCGCAGTCACCAATTGGGAGTAAGTCAGCGCACCTAGTGTTGCCATATAAACCTCAAGCCATTGGGCCGCGAGCCATCACCCCTTTGGTAGCTGCGCCAGTACCACGGATTTTAATACCGGTTTCTTTTACAGACTCTTTGCCTTGTGAGTTGTTGTACATGCCAACACTCATACGTGGCTGCATAGCGGCCAGCGTCTCCAGACCAGAATCTTTACCGGGCGTTGTGGAAGCCCTAACGGTTTTGCCGCTCATTGTGTGCGGCTTTGCGTAAGCTGAAGCGGGAAGATTGTTAACTTTAGCCATGATTAGCCTCCGCGTTGGTTGTTCACACGCGCCATGTTGCGGCCAACCGCTTTCATCGCTTCGCTCTTAACGCCCAAAGATTTCTTGCCACCCTTGTCAGTCCCTTTGGTGGGGCCGCTGTTGGGGAAAACTTGAACGTCTGTCTTACCGCGTTTAGCGACGCCGTCCGCTGCTTTTGTGTATGCCATGATTAGCTCCTTAAGATACCGTTACTGTACCAACATTTGCTCTAGCCACCAAGTAGTTTGGTGTTAAAGCTGCATCAAAACTGCTGGCACCCCCAACTGGATTCCAGCCCCACTGAATATCACGACTGCCGCCTGTGGGATCGCCCCCTGCATTTGGCCCTGCAGTCACATAAGTTGTGTCTCTACGCGGGTTGCGTACAGCCTGCGGGTCATCCACCGGATACATACCCAACTGCAACTGCGGTTGATCGGGGTCCCAGCAAGTGTCGCACACCAACAGGTTGTACGTCTTGGTCTTGATGACCTCTTTGCGCAGTGCCGTTAATTTGAACTGGAAGCCACAGCGATCGCATATCGCGATACTGTTCTTACCAGAAGCAAATCTGTTGCCCATTATGTACCACTACCAATAAACATTTGACGAGGAACAAACCGCACAGATGCCTTCTCGCGGTCTTCCGTAGATGCCAACTCCCAAGCCTCATCGTACTGTTGTTTCAGCACGGGCAAACGCTCCGCACCACCGGGAACCTTAAGCGCCAAGTAGTAAGCCAAACCTGCAACCATGCAGGGTAAGAACCGGAACGGCACGTCCATCGTGTTCACGCCATTACCCGCATCATCAATGCGGCGCAAGCGCCAATATACAAATGTATAAGTCTGTGAGTTGTCCGGCACAGGCCAAACGGTAATCGTAGGGATTTCCTGACGGCGCTCAATCCACACCTGAATAGGTCTGGCTTGCTGTAATTTGTTTGGAATGGTTGCGTAAGTAGAAACACTGATACGCGTGATGGTCAAGTCCGCTTGAGTCGAGGCGCTCCCCGCGCCCGTGCGTATGACGTGCTCCATCAAGTCCACAGTGTCCGCAGGCAGGTTGTATGTGGCCGTACCGGGAACAAGAGGAATCGTCCCCTGCTCAAACGTCCACATGTTCAAACCACGGTTAGCCCAGTCAGCAAATAGAAGATTCAAACTTCGTCTTGCAGTGCGCAGGTCGTAGCCCGTGCGCATCTCAGAACCAGCGCGTTCAAACGCTTCCTCAACAACTTCCGTGAGGTCAAGATTAAATGCAGTGGTTCCAGAGACGGCCATTATTTCCTCGCAGTCTTAGCGGAATCAATAAACGCTTGGGCAGTGGGAGCACCCTTCTGTCCGGGCTTACGCATCTTTTCTTTAGACCCAGCGGCTATGCGTTTTTTCTTTGCGTGGATGTTGGCATACAAGCCAACAGGCCCACCCTCTTTGTACTGGGTAAAGTCAGTGTCATCCCTTCGGGCAGTCTTCTTACCCTTGGGCATTTTAGAGGGGGAGATGTCCCCCATCCCACGGCTAGCCATCATGGTTTAGCACATCTTTCCACGGGTCTTGCCTTTAATGGCAATACCGTCTGCACGTTTAGAAGCAGTCATACCGCCTTTGGCGTAGCCCATGTCGCTAATTTTCTTACGATCTTTAGCGTCTTTAGCGTCTTGTTTGGCTTCTTGAACTGCATCGAAATTAGCTGGTTTTTTAACACCGCGCGACTCACGCTTCATTTCAGCAGCGGCTTCGCTTTTGTCCTGCTCTCTTTGTTTTGTAAGTTTGTAGTCGGCATAACCAGCCGCACCACTCCCCGCTAACAAAGCTGGCCCTGCATTGTTTTCAAGAGCTTTAAAAACTTTGCCGCTTCCGCCACGACCTTCGTCGTACTCGTTAACGCTACGTTTCATGGTGCGTCCTTAACAGGCTTTGCCGCCCATGTTCATCTTAACCATTGAGCCTTTGGTTTTACCTTTTGAAGCAACACCGTCAGCACGACTAGAGGCAGAGCCGCCAGCTTTTAAACCCGCGTGGGCTTTGGAAGCGGGTTTACCGGCATGTTTTGCCAATGCAGCGGGCATACCGCCACCAGCCATTTTGCTAGTGCCTTTTTTCTTAGCCATCATTGCCATGAAGCCAGCATTCATTTTAGAAGCCATAGTATCACCACCTTTTGAAAATTTGCGGCCCTTGTCCGCAGTTGTAAAATCCTTGCCCACAGATTGCGGGACTCCTACTTTCTTAGCAAACGCTGGGTTGTTAGCCACCGCCGCCATGAAATTGTGTTGCTTCTTACTCGTCGACGGCATCTTTAGCCTTAGTACGTTTAGTTATTTCACGAACAGTATCAGACTCCCAGATACGAAGACCAAGGTAAATAATCGTGAACAAAGAGGCCAGAGGCGGGAGCCACGTAGCCATAACGCCAACAGTTGTCAAGACTGCTGCGCCATCTGCAACTGCTTTAGCTGTGTCGTGCTGAGTCATACCATACGTCCTTTAGTCTTGCCTTTTGTAGCGCAGCCATCAGCCGCAGTTACATAGCCACCATCCTTACAATTCCAAGCCCTCAAAGACTTATTGATCCGTGAATCCGGATCGTTGGCTGTCTTTGCGCTGGTTAGCTTCTTTTTCATCCCTTCCATCCTCGCACAGAAAGAGTCTCGCCGGGAGCCGCCTTCTGGCTGGGGCGGTTTCAAATTCATACCTTGCGCTTTCGCGGAGGCTCGTCCCTTGGCGTTTAAACCGCCCTTGGGGTTCTTGCCTTCCTTCCTTGTCCATGCAGGTGATTTTGCCATCATTCGGCTCCTGTGCAAACATGTTCTTCAGCGTGGTACTGCTCGGCTGTTAACTGCTCATCCCAGTCTGTTCCTTCTTCATTCAAGATTTGCCACTGCTTGCCGCAGAGGTTGCAGGAGATGTGGGCGATGGATTCGTTTATTTCAGACATTATTGGCTCTCCACCTGTGCATCAAGGGCAAATGAAGTTTGGGCTACCGTGCCGTTAATGTACACAATACGTGCGTATCTAAGAAACAACGAGGCGTTCAGTGTGGTGTATGTTGACGCAACCACAGCCACTTGAGCCGCAACACGCCAATTTGTACCATCTCGGCTAACTTGAATCTGTAACCCGTTCGCCGCGCTTGCTTGGTCAGCAAACACAATTGCGTTAATGGATTGGTACACGCTCATCGTATCGCCAAAGTCCAACGTAGCACTTGTAAATGTTGCGCTGATAGCCAAGTTGGTTGTGGATAATGCGTACTGTAGGTTAACTGGAAACGAGTAAGCGTTTGACAGCGCACCGCCGTTGTATGTCAAGAAAGTAGATATACGGAAATTGGTCTGCGCTGTTGCGCCGTTGACAAAACGCAAGCGGTAGTAGCGAGTTGAAATTGGTACGCTGAACTGTTGCCAGTTGGCGTTTGATGGGATTGCAACAGCCAAGGCTTGGTACCAGACCGTAGGCGTTGTGGAAGTCGTCTCAGTTCCAAGGTCAAGGTATAACTGGCCGGGAACCAAACCAGCGGTGTGGTTAACGCCAATCACAAGTTGCGTGTTGTAGACAGTGCCAGATGTGGTGCTTGACGCAATGTTTTGCGATGTACCTGTAAAGGTTGCACCTGCCGCCAAGTTGGTGCTTGATTGCAGGGAATAAGTGTTGCTGTTAGTTGGAACAACACTTGAACCAGACACTGACACGCTTCCGCCGTTAACAGCCACTGGAACAGATGCAGAGTTTGCGCCGTTTGCTTGGACCTCTACACGCTCACGCAGGTATTCATAGATGCGAACAAACGAGATGCGTGCGTCAGTGCGGCGAATGACTGCTCCGCCCGTGTTTGTCAAAGTGAGGGGTGCTGGCAGAGTTGTACCAGTCAAAGGCTCTAAAACAAGTGTGGACGTGACTTGATCTACAACTTTGTAAGCCCCATCAAAGCCAAGATCAGCGCCTGTTGCCCTGTTGCGTAAACCATACACATTGACATAGTCGCCAATGACCAAAGACCAAGACGCGCTACCTCCCAACGTTAATTGAGTGGTTGTGCTTGATGCGTTTCCTATGACTGGGGTTGCAATACCTTGAATATTCAACGAACCTTGGGAACGAGAAACAAGGCCACCAGCAGATGTCGCACTTACAGAAGCTCCAAACGTCACAGTTAATGTTGTGCTTGTCGGTACAGAGGCAACTGGAACTTGCGCTGTTTGGTTTGCAAAGTTTGTGGAATCACCAATGCCGTATATGGTTATATAGTCGCCAGTTGTCAACCCGTGAGCTGCGGCTGTAGTGATTGTTGCGACTGAAGATCCTGTTTTAACCGCCGACACAATCTTGCCATTGGGAATTGGCAAAGAATCCACGTTGGTAAAGCGAAAGCGAAGCGTGTACTGTTTTGTTGGATCTGGAACAACCTGAGTGCGCAATACTCGGGAGGCTGGCATACTTGTTGAGTCAACGTTGGCATCAAGAGCCTGCGCCATGTCAGACTTCAGAATAAAACGATATTCTGTAGTGGGCAAAAATGAGTAGGTGTACGGAGAGGCAATTGCTTGAACCGAGGCCGTTGAACCAGCCGTAACAGACTGATTGCCACCACCCGTTCCTGTTGGGAGCGAGTCACCCGCCGCCGATCTCAAATAAATAGACGCATTGGTTGTTGTTGCATTCTCAAAAATCTCCGACATGCCGTTTTGCGCGTACCCAAGCGCTGAACGTAAATACACAAAGCCTTGGCTTGTGTAAGGTCCGACAGTAAGAGTTGGGATAGTGCCACCGGGGCCAGCAGCGCAATAAAACTGCGTAGCGCTAACAGTGTAAGAAACTACCACTGATGGGTAGTTCATCCGACTGTCACTTGTAACGCCCTTAATGCCAATACGCTTGCCCGGCACTAGGCCATGCGGCCCGGTTGTAGTAACAATTAAGGTTGTTCCGTTTTGAGAAATACTTGAAATCGCAATATCCGCAACAGGAGGGAGCGGTGTCTCGGTGCTCACCAACTCCATCGACAGCTCTTGGCCCAGTGTGCGCTGAGACATTGACAGTCCCACCGATGTCTCAATAGGCATTGGAAAACTGCCAATGTAGGTCAGAATTGTCTCTGTGGCTGTCTGCAACGGGTCTTTGGAAATGACCAAGTAGCTGGCGGAGACGGCGTTACCGTCGGTCTGCACGATGTCGCCACTGCCCGTGGTCAGGTTCCAGTTAACGCCGGGTATGAAGTTCTCAAACGACTCGCGGAACTTACCTGTGATGTTTGCAGGAACAACTGGCAGACCATCAGGCTGCGCAATCGTAAACCCATCTATTGATACAGGCAACGGATTGGACGGAGTCACGGGGGAACCCCCCGTGTTGATCGTCAATAGTTCCGTCAGGGCGACTACTGATGCCATTACAAGCTTTCAATAAAGGCTTGGTGCTTTGCCAAAATACTTGCTTTGGTAGCTTCTGCGTCTTTCTTGGCGGCTTCAGCATCAGCTTTGGCTTGTTCAGCAGCGGCGTTTAAACCTTCTGCTGCGGCCAATGCTTTTGTAGCTTTATCCTGTGCAGCAACCGCTTCGTCCATCAACTTTTGAGCAGCTGCAGTAGAGGCGGCGGCATTAGTTTCAGCAGTTTTAGCCTTGGCAGTGACATCCTTAGCCTTGGTTTGAGCCGTAGAAACAATGTCAGCAGCTTGCGTTTTAGCATCGGCCACAATGGTTGTAGCGTCTGCATTGGCCTTAGCGACCAGTGCATCTGCCTCTTCCTTTTGAGCCGCAGCCTTATCACGCAAAGCAACAATCTCAGTAGCGGGGCCAATGGCCTCCACGTACTTTTTGTTCTCTGCTGTAGCCGCTTCTAGTGCATCAACTTTGGCTTTGTAAGCGTCTGGGTTTGAGACTAACGCCAATAAATCCAAAAGTTGATTGCCGCTACCACTCCCAGTAATATCGGTAGAAATGCTCATGCGTTACCTCCGCCACCGGCTTGGATAATTGTCAATGTAGCAGTGCCCGAACCAGCAGAAGAACTAATCCTAATGCCTCGCACGGGGTATGCAATGTTGGAGTTAAGCGAAGCTGAACCAGTCAAGGTAGGATGGTCAAACCATGTACTTGTACCGGCTGTTGGGCTGTAACCAGCCGCAAAAATATCGTCAAAAGTGTATTGCACTTTGTACGTGATAGTCCCAGAGACAACCACAGCCAACCCCATGTTACTGGGGGAGATGTAGGTGTCTACTGGGTAGACAGGGGAGTTGTTAATCCCCGTAACAGAAAGTACGACAGCACGCATTTTGCGCTCCTATCAAGAAGAAGCGGGAACACTTGAGCCATCAGAATCACGAACAGCGTAAGCCATTACCAAAGTACCAGCGCCAGCACTTAAAGTACCGCTGCTTGCCATTGTGTAGGTAATGATGTCATCAGTTGAACCTGAGTTAACCCATGAAGACATTTGAGCAGCAGTGCCAGTGAAAGTGATCACGCCAGCAGTACCGCCGGTAATAGCCGCGCAAGTGGCGATAGCTGTACCGTTTGCATAAATGGTGATAACACCGGATGTACCAGTGAATGTGGTGGTCTGCAAGAGCTGAATTGAAGTAATCAATGAGCCAGCAGGGATTGTGAATGCAGAAGATGCGGCGGTGTCGTTGTACGCTACGCCGTTTTTACTCTGGCAAACAATGGTGTTGCCCAAGTTGCGGATAGTGCCAGCAGTTGTGCCAGTAGTGTTTTTGACTGTGCCCAAGAGCCAAGGGCCAAGGTGAGTTGCGAATCCCATGATATGTCCTTACATACAAGTTAAGTACATCAATCGGTATGTCGTCAGCCGGGACTGTTTGATGTACCGGAAAGCCCGGATTAAAGACAATATACAGCAAAAGAAAAAGGGGCACAAGGCCCCTTTCAAATATTTCCGAAGAAATATCAGGATGTACCGGGTGAACCGAAGATACCCAGAGGATCAGACCAGCCGAAGCTGTAACGCTCACGAGCCTTGTAACGGACGTTGCCAGTGTCAAAATCACCATCCATGGAGTTTTGCAGAGGAGTACG
>Ga0315903_10001887_pt1 | contig 31661 bp, 24 predicted proteins | sample LakEriMetagenome_7_FD_203524 | JGI IMG/M metagenome (GOLD analysis project Ga0315903, IMG submission 203524) | Freshwater fungal communities from buoy surface, Lake Erie, Ohio, United States - Buoy 2 MA119 | ecosystem: Environmental > Aquatic > Freshwater > Lake | place: USA: Lake Erie, Ohio...
ACGCGGCCGCCTGTCCAGCGAGGAAGTCGAAGTCGCCCCCCGGCCGGCCGCTTCCCGGTGCCGCGAGGTCGAGTGGCGGGAGCGTGCCTCCGCCTCCGGCGGGCAAGAGCCCCTTCACCTTGGAGAGTGGCACCCAGGCCTCGAGTCCCTGCTTCCAGAGCAGGTCGCTGGGCACGAGTTGGCCTGCGCCGGCCATCTGCTTGAGCTGCTCGGTCGAATAGGGGCCGGCCTTCTGGCCGTTGCGGCCCACGTACCACTGGTCTGCCATGACGTCCTCCGCGTTCCTGCCTGGGGGGGTGGCGGTACTGTAACCGCGCCACCCCCCCGATGAGAATCGGGAGCCTGTTCGCGGCCGCCGGCAGCAGGGATCGGAGGGAAGGAGCCCCTGCCTGTCCGCGGCCCGCGATCCTTTGCCGCGTGTGTCGTGCGCGGCTTCGAGCGTTTCACCGGCCGCTTCGTCACGACAGACGCCGTGGTCGGCGAAGCGATGCGTCTGGTGTCGCGGAGCCCGGCCGGGCCCGGGAAACCTATGGCGAAAACGACCGGTCCGTCGGCCCTGCTGAAGGGCCGCTGTGAGGTCCGCCGCCAGGATGGCGGCATGCGCGGCGTGTCGAACCTTGGCTTCGACACCGCCGGGCGGAGCGTAAGCCGGGCCATGGATGGCCGGCGTCGCTCTCCACAGCGGTTCTTCAGCCCTGCTGGAGGGCCGCTGTGAGGTCCAGTATCGCCTTCTTCCCGTCGGCGAAATACATGAGCGTGTTGTCGGCGGCGAACAGCGGATTGGGGATGCCCGCGAAGCCCGGCGACAGCGACCGCTTCACCACCACCACCGTCTTCGCCTTGTCGACGTCGAGGATCGGCATCCCGGCGATCGGGCTCTTGGGGTCGGTGCGGGCCGCCGGGTTCACGACGTCGTTGGCGCCGATCACGATCGCCACGTCGGCCTCCGGGAACGTGGGATTGATGTCGTCCATCTCGCGGAGCTTTTCGTAGGGGATGTCGGCCTCGGCGAGGAGCACGTTCATGTGCCCCGGCATCCGGCCGGCCACGGGATGGATCGCATACTCGACCGTGCAGCCCCGCTTCTCGAGCGCGTTGGCCAGCTCGCGGACGGCGTGCTGGGCCTGGGCCACGGCCAGGCCGTAGCCCGGCACGATGACGACGCGCGTGGCGTTCTCGAGCACCATCGCGATCTCCTCGGCGCTGGCGCTCTTGATCTTGCCGGCGTAGACGTCGTCGGCGTTGGCCGCGGTCGTCGTGCCCAGGCCGCCGAACAGCACGCCCACGAGCGAGCGGTTCATCGCCTGGCACATGATCGCCGTGAGGATCAGCCCCGAGGCGCCCACGAGCGACCCGGCGATCACGAGCACGGAGTTGTCGATCACGAACCCGGCGGCGGCGGCGGCGAGGCCCGAATAGCTGTTCAAGAGGCAGATCACGACCGGCATGTCGGCCCCGCCGATCGGCAGCGTGAGGGTGCAGCCGAGGCCGCTGCCCACGATCACCAGCGCCCAGAAGAGGAGATTCGACGACGGATTCAGGCACACGCCCACGATCAACGCGAGCGTGGCCAGGGCCAGGCCGAGGTTGATCCAGTGGCGGTTGGGGTTCGTCCAGGCCTGCTTGAAGCGGGGCAGTTCCTCGAGCTTCGCGAAGGCCACGAGGCTGCCCCAGAACGTGACCGCGCCGATCAGGCCGGTGATGGCGGTGGCGATGCCGAATTGCGTCCAGGGGGCGAGGTCGGCCGCCGCCCGCGTGGCGGCGGCGGTCAGGGCTCCGGCCTGATCGACCGCCAATGCGTCGCCGGTCTTGTTCCACAGCTCGGCACCGGCGACGAGCGTCGAGGCGGCGCCGCCGAAGCCGTTGAGCAGGGCCACCATCTGCGGCATGCCCGTCATCGGGTACTTCAAAGCCATCACGGCCCCGATCGCCGCACCGATCGCGGCGGCCACGGCCACCAGCGCCAGCGGCCAGCCGCCTCGGGCCGCGATCGTTTCCAGGACCGGCCGCTCGAAGCAGGCGGCCAGCAGCGCGATCGCCATCCCGGCGGCGCCGAGGTAGTTGCCCCGCACGGCCGTCCGCGGGCCGCTCATGAGCTTGAACGCCACGATGAACAGCATCGCGGCGGCGAGGTAGGCGAGATTGATCCAGGCTTGGCTCGACATGTCCGCGGGCTCACTTCCTCTTGGGGTTGAACATCTCGAGCATCCGGTGGGTGACCACGAACCCGCCGGCCACGTTGATCATCGCCAGGACGACGGCCGCCAGGCCCAGCAGGTTGCCGAACCGGAAGCCCGCGGTCGCCACGGCGGCCGCCACGACGATCGCCCCCACGGCCGTGATCCCGGAGATCGCGTTGGAGCCGCTCGTGAGCGGCGTGTGCAGCCGCTGCGGCACCTTCGTGATCACCTCGAAGCCCACCCACATCGCCAGCAGGAAGACCGTGAGCAGGCGAATGAACTTCGCCGCGGCGTCCTCGGTGGTCGCGGCGGCGTCGGCGAGCAGGATCGCGATCTGGGCGAGGGGCATGGAGGTGGTTCCCGGTCTGGGCTGGGGATGCTGGCGGGCGGGGGTTTCAGCCGGCGGTCGGTGCAGGCGGGGTGAGGGACGGCAGGCCGGCCCGCTCGCGGATCTTCGGATGGACGAGCTGGCCGCCGGTGGCCACGAGCGTGTCGCGGCAGATCTCGTCGTCCAGCGCCACGGCGGGCAGCCCCGCCTTGACGAGGTGGGCGAGAAACGTGGCGACGTTCTTGGCATACAGCTGACTGGTGTGGGCAGGAGCTTCGGCCGGCAGGTTCGTGGGACCGAGGATCGTGACCCCGCCGACCACCACCGTCTCATCGGGCTGCGAGCCGGCACAGTTGCCGCCGCGCTCGGCGGCCATGTCGACGATCACGCTCCCGGGCCGCATCTTCGCCAGCATCTCGGCCGTCACGAGCAGCGGCGCCTTCTGGCCCGGAATGAGAGCGGTGCAGATGACGACGTCGCTGTCGGCCACCACCTTGCCGAGCAGTTCCCGCTGCTTGGCGTAGAAGTCCTCGCCCATCGCCTTGGCATAGCCGCCGGCCGTCTCGCTGGCGCCGGTCTCGAGCGGCAGCTCGACGAACTTCGCGCCCAGGCTCTGCACCTGCTCCTTGACCGCGGGGCGGACGTCGTAGCCGCTCACCTGGGCGCCGAGCCGCTTGGCCGTGGCGATCGCCTGCAGGCCGGCGACTCCGGCGCCGAGCACCAGCACCTTGGCGGGCGTGAGCGTGCCCGCGGCGGTGGTCATCATCGGCAGGATCCGCGGCAGCGTGTTGGCGGCGAGGAGCACGGCCCGGTAGCCGGCGATGTTGGCCTGACTGGAGAGCACGTCCATGCTCTGGGCGCGGGTGATCCGCGGCACGAGTTCCAACGCGAAGAGCGTGGCCCCGCGGTCGGCCGCCTCGCGGCAGGCCTCCGGCGCGGAGAGCGGGTCGCACATCCCGATCAGCACCACGCCTGGGCGGAGCTGGTCGCGATCGGCGCACCAGCCCGCCCCGCAGGCGCCGCCGGTTCGCACCGCGAGCACGCAGTCGGCACGGAAGGCTTCGTCACGCGACACGATCGCCGCGCCGGCCGCGCGGTAGGCGTCGTCAGAGAAGCCGGCGGCGGCGCCGGCGCCGGCCTCGACGGCGACCTCCAGGCCCGACTTGAGCAGGGGCGGGATCGCGGCGGGCACCAGGGCCACCCGGCGCTCGCCGGGAAACGTTTCCTTGAGAACGGCGACCTTCATCGGGAGGAGCCTGCAGGGGAGAAGGAAAGCGGCCTGACCCGCGGCATCCGGGCCGCCGTGCCGCGAAAGTGTGCTTGCAAATCCCCACTCCCGCAACCGGAACCCGAATGCCGATGAAGGACGGCGGTCGGGCGGGCTGCGAAAACCGGCTTCCGCGGCGGGGATTTGCCGATTCCGCGGGCCGCGGTCGCGCCGCTTGCCGCTGCTCCGGAGCATTGGTAGTCTCCGGGGCTCCCAAATCCGGCGGCTGGCCGGTGATCGTGGCAGGATTTCACGGAAAAGCGTGTGGTGTATGAAGACGTTCATGGCGAAGCCGGGCGAAGTGGAACAGCGGTGGTGGCTGGTGGACGCCAGTGACAAGGTGGTCGGCCGCCTGGCCAGTGAGATCGCCATGATCCTGATGGGGAAGCACCGCCCCACCTACACGCCGCACGTCGATACCGGCGATTACGTGGTCGTGGTGAACGCCGAGAAAGTGCAGTTCACCGGCAAGAAGTGGGAGCAAAAGACCTATCGCTGGTATACGGGCTACCAGGGCCTGAAGACCGAGTCGGCCGAGCACCGGCGGGATCGCCGCCCGGAACTGATCGTCGAGGAGGCCGTCCGTCGGATGCTGCCGAAGACGCGGCTTGGCCGGGTGATGCTCGACAAGCTCAAGGTCTACGCCGGCACCGAACATCCCCACCAGGCCCAGCAGCCGGAGCCGATGGTCCTGGGGGCCAAGTGACGGCGGGCGTCGCCGGCACGACGAATACGAGGTCGCGGGCCGGAATGCCCCGACGTGCATTTCACGAGTGAACCGAGGTTTTAGAGCATGGCCGTCGAGCAGGGTGTGAAGTCGTCTCGCAGGGGCAATGACATCATCGCCACGGGTCGTCGCAAGACGGCGGTGGCCCGCATCCGTCTGCGTCAAGGCGGCGGCACGATCACCGTCAACGGCCGCGACCTGGCTGCGTACTTCCCCGCGATCAAGGATCGGATGCTCGTCGCCGGCGCTCTCGAGCACGTGGGCAAGCAGTCGGCCGTCAACGTCGATATCACCGTCGACGGCGGCGGGCCGACTGGCCAGGCAGGTGCCTGCCGCCTGGGGATCGCCCGGGCGCTGAAGGTGTTCGAGGCCGAACTGGCCGAGCCGCTGCGTCAGGGTGGGCTGCTGACCCGTGACGGCCGCATGAAAGAGCGGAAGAAGTACGGCCTCCGTGGTGCCCGTCGCGGCACGCAATTTAGCAAGCGCTGACTTCACGGCTGCCGGGCCATCCATGGCCCCGGCAGCCTTGGCCCGGCGTGGTCGCAGCCGAGGTGCGACCAGCCGGGCGAGCGGCCGCCCTCCAGGCGGCCGTGGCCGCAGCTGGGCTGCGGCGGCGTGGCGGCTCGACGCGGCGTCGATCCGCGGCACGCCCTGGGGCGGCGAGGCACGCAGCGCGGCCTTCGGCCGCTGCGTGCTGGCGAGCGAGTTGGCTGCCCGCCTGGAAGGCGGGCCGTCGAGAGCCGGCGGCGGCCGGCCAAGGAAACCGAGGCAGGATGCCGAGGGTTTCCGTGTGTCATGCACGCAGCGCGGCCTTCGGCCGCTGCGTGCTGGCGAGCGAGTTGGCTGCCCGCCTGGAAGGCGGGCCGTCGCGAGCCGGCGGCGGCCGGCGAAGGAAACCGAGGCAGGAAGCCGAGGGTTTCCGTGTGTCATGCACGCAGCGCGGCCTTCGGCCGCTGCGTGCTGGCGAGCGAGTTGGCTGCCCGCCTGGACGGCGGGCCGTCGCGAGCCGGCGGCGGCCGGCCAAGGAAACCGAGGCAGGATGCCGAGGGTTTCCGTGTGTCATGCACGCAGCGCGGCCTTCGGCCGCTGCGTGCTGGCGAGCGAGTTGGCTGCCCGCCTGGACGGCGGGCCGTCGAGAGCCGGCGGCGACTGACACAAAAAGCCCCCGGCGGAAGCCGGGGGACTCCGGGTGGCGAACCTTCCCGCTGGCCATGCGATGGGGGTTCGAGCCGGGTAATCACGTGCAGCCCCGGCACGGTGACCCCTGGCCGGGTCGGCGGCCCCTACGACCGTTTCAGGCGGAATCTTTGGGGCAGGCGGTCGAATTGGCCTGGCAGTCGAGCCGAAGGCATACTGCAGGGGCGTGCCTTCGTCCGTTGTCTGCCCCCCTGCAGGAGTTTTCGCCATGCGTCACGTCGCATTGCTCGCGTTGCTGCTGACCGGTGCCATCGTCGTCTCGGCGGCGTCGGCGCGTGAGCCGCGGCCCCGTTCCCAGGCCGCCGCCGTGGAAACCCACGATCTGCTCCGGGCTGAAGAAGCGGGCCTGGTCACCGTGAAGTACATCCCCAACGACTCGCGTTCGGCCCAGATCGTCGTCACCAATCGCTCCCCACGGCCGCTCACGCTGCGGATGCCGGAAGTGTTTGCCGGCGTTCCGGTGCTTGCTCAGATGGGCCCCGGTGGCGGCATGGCCGGCTTCGGGGCCGCCGGTGCCGGGGCGGCGCCACAGACGACCGGCGGTGCCGGGCCGCAGAACGCCGGCATGGGCGTCGGCGGTGCCCAGGGTGCCGGCATGTTCTCGCTGCCGCCCGAGAAGACCCGCGTGGTCAAGGTCACGACCGTGTGCCTCGAGCACGGCAAGCCGGAGCCGTCGTCGATCCGGCCCTACAAGCTCGCAGAACTGAAGTCGTATTCAGACGATCCGCGGCTGGAGCAGCTCATGCAGAGCATCGGCAAGGGCGAGGTGTCGCAGAAGGTGGCCCAGGCGGCTGCGTGGCACATCGCCAACGGTCTGACCTGGCAGCAGCTCGCCGCCGAGAAGATCGACCACGCCGGCGGCGATCCCGACGAGCCGATGTTCACGCCGTTCGAACTGCAGGCGGCTTTCAGGGTCGTGGAGATCGTGACGAAGCGGGCGGCTGCCGCAACGCCCGCCACGACCTCGGGCACGTGATGCGGCTCATCACTCGACTGTGACAGTCTCTCCGCCGGCCCGCGTGCAGAGCGCCCGAAAGACCTCCGGCGATGTATCGGCGTTGATCAGGCGGCACGATCCGTCCATGTTGAGGAAGTTGGTGCCGGCCTTGTAGGGGCCGACAAAGCCTCCGGGGCTGCCCTGGAGGCTGGGGGCGGACGAGCGGACGTGGACGAGCGTCGCCGTGATGGCAGGACGCCAATTGAAGCTCGGCTCGGCCGCCCGATACTGCGGCGACTCCGGTGCATACACCAGTTCCTGGCCGGGCACGACTCCGACCCAGCTGCTGCGGGTGTGCCGCCCCATGCGTTCGCCCACACCGATCGTCTTGCTCAGCCCGTCGGTGATCTCGGAAAACCGGACCTTGCTGTTGCGGTGGAAGACCCCGTTGAACGGCTGCTCCTCGTACGCCCTCGTGCCCAGGCAGCCGGCGTAACTGCAGAGGGCGGCACGCGTGATCACGGAGGGCGTGCTGCCCGCGGCGGGGGGCGATCCGGAGTCGGTGATGTCGATCAGCCGTGGCGCGGAGTCACCCGGATCGACGAACGTGGAGATGACGGTCTCCCGGGCGGCCTGATTCAGCGGGTCCGTGATCGGCAGGTTCTGGCGGATCGTCGCATGCACGGCCGTCTCTTCGAGGAACGGCAGGAGGAACGAGAAGAAACTCCATCCCGGTCCTGATTCTGGCACCGCGTCGTTCGAGCCGCCTGACCACGTGCCGGTGGTCGTCGAACGAAAGCCCGGCGGCAGCGTTCGTCGGGCATCGTGATACAGTTGCAAGCCGATTCCCATCTGCCTGAGGTTGTTGAGGCTCTGCATCCGGCGGGAGGACTCGCGGGCGGACTGCACCGCGGGCAGCAGCAGGCCGATCAGCGTCGCCACGATCGCGATGACAACCAGCAATTCAACGAGGGAAAAGCCTGTCGGCCATGTCGAGGCCGCTGGCGTTTGGGGGCTTCTTTTCGCCGGATCGCTTGTCATAAATGACTCTGCGGAATGCTAACGAGACTCATTCTCAACACAAGGCGATCTTAGCTGGTGTTTGGGCACTGTCAAGTCTTTTTCCGTACCACGCTGCGGAAAGGCAGGAAATCGCACAGCTTCTCCCGTCCCCCTCCACTTCACTGGCGCATGGGTTACAACCGTCGGCAGTGCCTTTGCGACGTGATGTTCCGGTTCTGATCTCCCGAGGCGCAGCCATGACCGAACCCTCTCCGTTGGGCCGCAGTTCCTTGGGCAACGCCCCCCTCGGCGACGTGGTCGTCGAGGCCCGCAACCTCTCCAAGACCTACCGCGACTTCTGGGGCCGCAGCAAGAAGGTGGCGCTCAAGCCGCTCGACCTCGAGATCCGCCGCGGCGAGATCTTCGGTCTCCTCGGCCCCAACGGCTCGGGCAAGACGACCACGATGAAGCTGCTCCTCGGCCTCATCTTCCCGACGTCGGGCGAGGCGCTCGTCTTCGGCCGTGGCGCGACCGACGTCTCCAAGAACGAGCGGATCGGCTACCTCCCCGAGGAGTCGTATCTCTACAAGTTTCTCGACGCCGAGGAGACGCTCGACTTCTACGGCCGGCTCTTCGACATGCCGCCCGAGGAGCGGAAGCGCCGCGCCGACGCGCTCATCGAGATGGTCGGGCTCGGCCGCGACAAGAAGCGGCAGCTGAAGGAGTATTCCAAGGGCATGACCCGCCGCATCGGCGTCGCCCAGGCCCTGATCAACGACCCCGAGCTCGTGCTCCTCGACGAGCCGACCAGCGGCCTCGACCCGATCGGCACCCGCGAGATGAAGGACCTGATCATCGATCTCAAGCGGCGTGGCAAGACGGTGATCATGTGCTCGCACCTGCTCGCCGACGTGGAGGACGTGTGCGACCGGATCGCGGTGCTCCATCAGGGTGAGCTCAAGGAGCTGGGCCGCGTCGAGGACCTGTTGCGGGTCACCGACGTGACCCAGATCCGGGCCCGCAACCTCTCGCCCGCGGCCCGCGAAGAGGTGCGGGCCGTCCTCGAGCGGCACGGGGCCGCCGGCATCGAGGTCGGCAATCCACGGACCACGCTCGAGGACCTGTTCCTCGACGTCGTCCGCGACACCGAGGCGCGGCCGGGCCGCCGGGCCCGCCAGCCGCGTGCCGATCAGGCCGTCGGATCCGACCATCCAGCGGGGCGGTGAGCCTATGGTCCTGGAAGAGGAAATCCCGGCATTCGCCGCCTGGATCGGGCCGGCGCTGGTGTGGTTCCTGTTCGCCGCCGCGCTGGTCACGGTCGTGGCCGCGGCGGGCGTGTGGCTCGTGCAGTCGATCCTCTGCGGGCCGCTGGCCGCCGGGGATCGCGTGTATCGCGGGCTGCTCTCCGGGCTCGCCGACCTGGGCGGCATGTCCGGGCGGCGGATCTGGGCGCTGGCGCGACTGGCGATTCAGGAGTCGCTGCGGCGGAACGTGCTCGTGGTGCTCGGCCTGTTCGCCCTCATCATCCTCTTCGCCGGCTGGTTCCTCGATCCCGCGAGCGTGAATCCGGGCAAACTGTATCTCGGCTTCATCCTCGCGGCGACCAACCTCCTGGTCTGCCTGGTGACGCTCGTGCTCTCGGTCTTCAGCCTCCCGGCCGACATCAAGGCCAAGGCGATCCAGACCGTCACCACCAAGCCGGTGCGGACCGGCGAGATCGTGCTCGGCCGGTTCCTCGGCTTCGCCCTGGTGGGCACGGCGCTGTTGGCCGTGATGGGCGTGGCGGGCTGGGCGTTCGTGGTCCGCAGCGTCGGACACACGCACGTCGTGGCGGCCGAAGACCTGCAGCCCGTCCGGGCCGAGGACGGTTCGACGAGCGGGTTCGAGGGCCGCACCAGCTTCGACCGCGGCCACCGGCACCGTCTCGACCTGGCCGCCGACGGCTCGGGCACGACCGACACGGTGCAGGGCCACCGCCACCGCGTCCGGGCGATCGACCGCGGCGGCTCGACGGCCTACGAGGTGGGGCCGCCCGAAGGGCTGCTCGAGGCCCGCCGCCCGCTCCGCGGCAGGCTCCGCTTCCTCGACCGCGAGGGGCGGCCGAGCACCAAAGGCATCAGCGTGGGCGCGGAGTGGGGCTACCGGCAGTACATCGAGGGGGGCACGCTGGCGGCCGCGATCTGGACGTTCGACGGCGTCACGGAGCGGGAGTTCCCCGCCGGCCTGCCGCTGGAGATGATCGTGCGGGTGTTTCGCACCTACAAGGGGATCATCGAGAAGGGCATCTCCGGCAGCATCCGCGTCCGCAATCCCTCCACGGGCCTGCAGTGCGATCCCTTCTACTTCACGGCCAAGGAGACGACGATCGACTCCCTGCCGATCCCGCGCACCCTCAACGCCACCTCGGCCGATGGCGGCACCCGGCAGATCGACCTGTTCACCGACCTCGTCGCCGACGGCCGGGTCGAGATCGTGCTCCAGTGCCTGGAGCGGGCCCAGTATTACGGCGTGGCCCAGGCCGACTTCTTCCTCCGCGCCGGTGACGGCTCATTCGGCCTCAACTACGCCAAGAGCTGCCTCGGCATCTGGTTTTCGATGCTCCTGATGACGGCGATGGGGGTGATGTTCAGCACGTTCCTGGCCGGGCCCGTGGCCCTGCTGGCGACGCTCGCCATGGTGATGATCGGCCAGTTCCGGGAGTTCATCGCCAAGCTCTTCGAGAGCCAGGTGACCGGCGACGCCACGATCGTGCCCGGCGGCGGTCCGCTCGAATCGCTCTATCGGATCGTCACCCAGACGAGCATCACGCTGCCGCTCGATCCCACCCCGGCCGTGCAGGTGATGAAGACGGTGGACACGCTGCTCCTGGCCCCGATGCGGCTGGCCGCGGGGCTGTTTCCGTCGCTCTCGTCGCTGGGCACGAGCACGTTCGTGGCTGACGGCTTCGACATCCCCTTCGATCTGCTGGCGGCCAACGGCATGGAGACGCTCGGCTACGTGCTGGCGTTCCTCGTCGCCGGCAGCTTCTGCCTGCGGGCCCGGGAGGTGGCATCGTGACCGACGACGCGCGGCGAGATGGGGGGCGCATGGAGCCGGGCCGGGCGGGGGCCGCGTGGCTGGGGCTGCGGCCGGGCACGCTCCTGGCCCTGGTGGCGATCGCCGGCCTGCTGATCCCGCTCTCGGCCTTGAGTCAGCCGGCGGATTCGTCGAGTCCGGGCGGCAAGCTGGCGCGGCTGCGCACGGCCTCCGGCCTGGCCCAGGCCAACCTCGGCGCGGTCGATCCCACGAGCGAGACGATGCGGCTGGCCACGCTGGGGCTGAAGAACGTCGCGGTGACGCTGCTCTGGGACCGCGTCAATCACTACAAGAAGGTCGAGGACTGGACGAACCTCTCGGCGGCGCTCGAGCAGATGACGAAGCTCCAGCCCAACTTCTACTCCGTCTGGGACTTCCAGGCCCACAACCTGTCCTACAACATCTCGGTCGAGTTCGACGACTACCACGATCGCTACGCCTGGGTGATGAAAGGGATCGAGTTCCTGCGGCAGGGGATCGCGCTCAACCAGCGCGACCCGCGGCTCCTGGGGCGGATGGGCTGGTTCATCGGCCACAAGATCGGCAAGTCGGACGAGAAGAAACAGTTTCGGCGGCTCTTCAAGGCCGACGACGACTTCCACGACCGCGACGCCCCCGATCGCACGCTCCCCGAGCGCGACAACTGGCTGGTGTCGCGGGAGAAGTATCTCGCCGCCCAGCGGCTCGCCGACTCGGGCGCGCCGCTCAAGACCACCGCGCTCATCTTCCACAGCGAGCCGATGATGGCGGCCATCAACTACGCCCGGGCTACCGAGGAGGACGGCATCTTCGGGGCCGCCGCCCGCGACGCGTGGAAGCTGGCCGGTGACGAGATGGTGAAGTTCGCGATGCGGGAGATTCCCACGAGCTGGGAGGTGCCGATCCGGCTCGGGCTGCGGGAGGACGAGCTGGCCCGGGCCGCGCGGATCGCGGCCGAGCTCGAAGGCCTGCTGCCGGGGCGGTTCGCGGCCCTCGAGCAGCGGCTCCGCGCCGGCCTCTCCGCCGCGCAGCAGCAGGCCCTGGCCACGCCGCCGCTCGACCGCAGCGACGCCCAGCAGCAGCTCGCCGCCGAGGCGGCGGCGTCCCTCCGGGTCACCTGGCCGATGGTGGCCCGCGAGGTCCCGGCCGACGTGCAGGCCAAGGCGAAGGAGCTGGCCCGGCAGTACGTGGAGGCCCAAGAGACCGCGGAGATCATCGACCGCTACCGCGACATCGTGAACTTCGACTTCTGGCGGGCGGCCTGTGAGGCCGAGGTGACGGAGCCCGCGCTCCTGGCCCGGGAGAAGATCTGGCAGGCCGACCGGGAGTTCGAGAACGCCCGCCTGCAGACGGCGAAGAAGGCCTTCGAGGAGGCGTTCGCCGCGTGGCGGCAGGTGCTCGACGGGTCGCCAGTGCTGCGGGAGGACCAGCTCACGGCCGACGACATGCGCGACATCGTGAACCGCTACCGGAAGCTGCTCGAGCAGCTCGACGAGCCGTTCCCGAAGCCGTTCGTGCTCCAGGACGTCCTCGACCGCGCCGGCCCCGCCGTCGACTGACGGCGCCGCTATTCGCGGCGGACGAGCAGCTTGTCGATGCGGCGGCCGTCCATGTCCACCACCTCCACGACCAGCCCCTGCCAGCGGACGATGTCGCCGGCCACCGGGATCCGCTCCAGCTTCGCGAGCACGAGGCCGGAGACCGTCGAGTATTCCCGGGACGTCGCGCCGAGCTTCAGCTCGAACCGCTTCGCGAGATCCTCGACGCTCGCGCCGCCATCGACGAGCCACGAGCCGTCGTCACGCTGCATGAAGGCGTGCTGCTCCTCGCGGCGGTGCTCGTCATGGATCTCGCCGACGAGCTCCTCGAGCACGTCTTCGAGCGTCACCATGCCCTCCGTGCCGCCGTATTCGTCGAGCACGATCGCCAGCTGGTTCTTCTCCTTCTGAAACAGCTCGAGCAGCCGGTCGAGCGGCATCGTCTCCGGCACGAACACCGCCTTGTGGAGCATCTTCTTGAGCTCGATCGGCCAGCCGAGGAAGGTGTTCCGCAGCACGTCCTTGATCGACACATAGCCGAGGATGTGGTCGAGCGAGCCCTCGTAGACGGGGAGCCGCGAGTAGCCCGCCATGGCGATGGCGCCGAGGATCTCCCCCGCCGGCGTCTCGATGTCGAGGGCGTCGAGGTCGATCCGCGGCCGCATGATGTCGCGAACCGTCCGCTCGCCGAGCCGCAGGGCCTCCGCGGCCACCGACTGCTCCACCGCCTCGAGCACGCCCTCGGCCCGGCCCGCCTCGAGCAGGTGCTCGATATCGTCCACGGAGACGCTGGGGCCCTCCTGCTTGTGGGCCCCGAGCAGGAACAGGACCGCCGACGTGGCGGTGCTCATGCCCCACACCAGCGGCCGGGCGACGCGGGCGAAGACCTGCATGATCGGGGCTGCGATCCGGGCGAACGACTCGGCCCGCCGCAGGGCCAGCCGCTTGGGCACGAGCTCGCCGAGAAGGAGCGTGACGAACGACAGCCCCATCACGAACACGGTCAGCGCGATCGTGCGGCTGGCGGCGGCGATGGCCGGCGGGGCGTGCCGCTCGATCCAGCCGGCGAAGTCGTCCACCAGGTGGTCGCCGCCGTAGGCGGCGGCGAGCGTGCCCACCAGCGTGATGCCGATCTGCACGGTGGGCAGGAAGCGGTCGGGGCTCGAGGCCAGCTCCAACGCCGCGCGGGCGGCCTTGTCGCCCTGGTCGGCGAGCTGCCGGAGGCGGCCGCGGCGGCTGGCCACGATCGCCATCTCCGCCCCGGAGAAAAACCCGTTGGCGAGGATCAACGCGAGGACGATGAGCAGTTCCGTCAGCACGCCGCGTCCTCGCGGGAGACGATCGCGAGGTTGTCGCGGTGGATCACCTCCTCGTAGGGCACCGAGCCGAGCACCGCGGCGATGGCGTCGGTCTTCAGGCCGGCGATCCGCCGCAGCTCGTCGGCGGGGTAGTTGACGAGGCCGCGGGCGAAGGGGCGGCCGGTGCCCGTGGTGAGCGCCACGACGTCGCCGGCCGCGAACTGGCCGGCGACCGACACGACGCCGGCCGCCAGGAGGCTGCGGCCGCCGTCCACGACCGCCTCGCGGGCGCCGGCGTCCACGACGACGCTGCCGCGGGGCTCGGCCGACCAGCCGAGCCACCGCTTCCAGGCCGGCACCGCCGCCGCGCGGCTCGAGAACAGCGTGCCCACGTCCGCGCCGCGGCATACCTCGTCGAGCACGTGGTCGTTGCGGCCCGACGCGATGATGCAGTTGCCCCCCGCCTCGGTGACGATCCGCGCGGCGGCGATCTTGCTGGCCATGCCCCCCTTGGAGAGGCCGCCGAGCCGGTCGCGGGCCAGTCCTTCCACGCCGCCGTCGATCCGCGGCACGTGGCGGAGGATCGCGGCCCCCGGCTCGCCAGGATGGCGGTCGTAGAGGCCGTCCACGTCGGAGAGCAGCAGCAGGAGCGGGGCCCCGAGGAGTGTCGCCACCAGGGCCGCCAGACGGTCGTTGTCGCCGAACGAGGTCCGCAACTCCTCGACGCTCACCGTGTCGTTCTCGTTGATCACCGGGATGGCGCCGTAGTCGAGCAGGGCCCGCAGGGTGTTGCGGATGTTGAGATAGCGGGAGCGGTCCTGGAGATCGTCGGCCACCAGCAGCACCTGGGCGGCGTGGCGGCCGCGGCCGCGGAAGGCCCGCTCATAGGCCTCGATCAGACAGCTCTGGCCGATCGCCGCCACGGCCTGCAGGCTGGCGAGCTCCTGCGGCCGGACCGTGAGGCCCATCCGCCCCATGCCCGCCCCCACGGCGCCCGAGCTGACGAGCACGATCCGGCGGCCCGCGGCGAGCGCCGCGTCGAACTGCCGGCCGAGGGCTTCGATGCGGGCCGTGTCGAGCAGCCCGTCGGGACCGGTGAGCACGCGGGTGCCCACTTTCACCACGATCAGCCGGGCCGCGGATGCGAGGTCGAGTCGGGCCGAATCGGTCATGGTGGCGGCAGGGGGACTGGCCGCCGCGAGTCGCGCGGCCGGCGGAACGAGACCGGGCACATCCTACCCGCGCCGCGCCGCTCCGGACCACCGGCATGGTTCCGAAACCGGCGGCGCCGGCGTGGTCGGTTGAGAAGGGCCGCCGCCGAGCCGTATATTCGCAAACCGGCCGCGAGGATCGCGGCCCCGACGCCGCCGGAGCCGCACGCATGAGCGAATTGCATCACGAGTGTGGCCTGGTGGCCATCTACCATCTGCCGACCGCGGAGACGAGCCCGCTGGCGCCGGCCCAGGGGCAGGAGGAGGTGTCGCGGCTGGTCCCACGGATGCTCCTCGACATTCAGAACCGCGGCCAGCTCTCCGCGGGGATGACGGTCTGGAACCCGGCGCGCAGCAGCCTTCTCGCCACCTACAAGGAGGTGGGCAGCGTAAGCGAGGTGTTTCGCATGAGCCATCGGGGCAAGTATGAGAGCCTGATGGAGCAGCATGCGGGCCGGGCCGCGATCGGCCACGTCCGCTACGCCACCTGCGGCGCCGAAGACCGGGCGTATGCCCAGCCGCTGGAGCGGCCGCACATCCAAAAGCGGAAATGGTTCGCCTTCGGATTCAACGGCCAACTCGCGAACTATCCCGAGCTGCGGGCCGAGATCCTCGCCGCGGACGACACCCACCTCGCCCGCGACAACGACACCGAGGTGCTGATGCACGCCATCGGCCGCGAGCTCTCGGGCGACGCCAACCCGACGCCCGTCGAACTCCTCGCGGCGATCTCCCGGCGGTTCGACGGGGCCTGGAACATCGCCCTGCTCGACGCCTGCGGCCGGCTGATCGTGGCCCGCGACCCGCTCGGCATCCGACCCATGGAATACGCCCGGGTCGGGCCGCTCGTGGCTGCCGCCAGCGAGAGCGTGGCCTTGCTGAACCTCGGCTTCCCGGCCGAGTCGATCCGTTCGCTGGAGCCGGGCACTGCGCTGGTGGTGGACGGCGACACCGTGCGCGTGGAGCGGTTCGCGGAGAGCCCGCGGCGAGCCCACTGCTTTTTCGAGTGGATCTACTTCGCCAACGTCGCCAGCACGATGGACGAGCGGAGCGTGTATCTCACCCGCAAGCGGCTCGGCGAGGAACTAGCGCGGCTGGAGACGGTGCCCATCGACGAGGACACCGTCGTCGTGCCGGTGCCCGACACCAGCAAGGCCGCCGCCGACGCCATGGCCTACCGCCTCCGGATCCCGTCGGTGGAAGGCCTGATCCGCAACCGCTACACGGGCCGCACGTTCATCGACGGGGCGGCGAGCCGTCGGGCCAAGGCGGAGACGAAATACACGCCGCTCCGCGAGGTGCTGGAGGGGAAGCGGGTGATCCTCGTGGAGGATTCGATCGTGCGGAGCACCACCATGAAGGTGCTCCTGGGGCGGATGCGGTCGCTGGGCCTGGCCCGCGAGATCCACGTCCGGGTCGCCTGTCCGCCGATCGTGGCGCCGTGCTTCTACGGCATCGACATGTCGACGATCGACGAGCTGTTCGCGCCGGAGTTCCTCCGCGGCGGGCCGCTCACCGAGGCCGCGCAGGCGGAGATGGCGGCCCGGCTGGGGGCTGATTCGCTCCGCTACCTGCCCGTCGAGGCGGTGGCCCGGTCGATCGGCTTCGACGCGGCCGACCTGTGCGAGGCCTGCCTCACGGGCCGTTATCCGACGCCGGCCGGCGAGCGGCTCTATGAGATCGCCGTCAGCCAAACGTCCCGCGGCGTCGCCGGCCGCACGTACGAGGCGGTGACGTAGGGCGGCATGGTGAGCGGTATCCGCCGCGACGCGGAGTCCCCCGGCTCCCGCCGGGGGCTTTTTGTGTGAGCGCCAGGCCAGGATGGCCGGGTTGACACCAGCGGGCACGGGCCCGCCAAGCGAACTGCGGCACGATGCCGCAGGTTCGCGTACACCATTCCCCCGGCTCCCGCCGGGGAGTTTTTGTGGGGCGACCTCACCCCAGGACGACGAGTGCCGCCCGCCACACGGGCGCCCCGGCGAGCCGCGTGCGGCGTTCGAAGTGGGTGCGGTAGTCGAGATCGTGCTCCGGCTCCTTCGCCGCCTCGGCGACGGGCGGGGCGTAGAGGCCGGTGGCCGCGGCCAGCTCGAGCGTCTCGTTGAAATACTCCTCCACGTCGGTCCATACGTGGAGCCGGCCGCCCGGCACGACCACGCGGGCCACCTGCCGCAGGAACGCATCCGACAGCACCCGGCGCTTGCGGTGCCGGGCCTTCCACCATGGATCGGGAAAGTAGACGTGCACCGCCTCCAGGCAGGCGGCCGGCAGGACGTCGCGCACGAGGGCCGTGCCGTCGCCGTGGATCATCCGCGCGTTGGTCGCGGCCGCGGCGGCGAGTTTGCCGGCGGCGAGCCGCGCGTAGCCGGCGGCGATCTCGATGCCGAGGAAGTTGCGGTCAGGCCGGGTCGCCGCGGCGGTGGCGAGGAACAGCCCCTTGCCGCTGCCCACCTCGAGCTCCACCGGCAGCGGCGCCGGAAACAGGCTTCGGGGGTCGCATGGCGTCGGCAGGGCGGCCACCGCGAGCAGGTGGGTGGAAAGATCGACGGCGGGATCGGGCTTCTTGGGAGGGCGGCGGGGCATGGGTCGAACCCGCCGGCGTCAGCCGCCCGCGGCTCCACCGGTGGCCTGCGCCAGCGCGTCCACGGGCAGTGGCACGCCCTTGATCACGCCGTCCACCACGATGTTCTCGCGGACAAGCCCCTGAAAGCGGCAGACGATCATCGCCCGGGGCCGCACCCGCACCCGCTCCACCGTGATCACGAGCCGGTCGCCCGGCACCACCGGCTCCCGGAACCGCACGTCCTCCATGCCGCCAAAGCCGACCACCTTGGCGTCGAGGAGGTTGTGTTTTTGCGTGTAGTAACTGGAGAGCTGGGCCGCCGCCTCGCACATCATGACGCCGGGCATCAGCGGCATCACGGGGAAATGGCCGCGGATCCAGAACTCATCGCGGGTCACGTCCTTGTAGCCCACGCACAGGCCGCGGGACTGGTCCTCGTGGACGATCGCCGTGAGTTGCTCCATCTCGAACCGCTGCATGTTCCAGCGGCGGATCTCGTGGATGTCGGCGACGACCTTGTCGAGGTCGTACTCGCTCGGATGGATGATGTAGTCACGCGGGGCCATGACGGCTCGTTCCCCCGTCGTTCGGCGCGAAAAAGCCGGCGTCGGCGTCGCGCAGACGGTTGTCAGGTGCGGATGTGCTTGCGCTTCGCCTTGCGGGCCTTGCTGTTGGCGGGGCGGGCGCCGTGGTTGGCCTTCTTCAGGCCGCGGTGCGGTTTGGCCATGGGTTGTCCGGGGGGCTGCGGGGCTGGAATTGGGAAAGCCGAGGTTGTACCACGGCCGCCGCCGTCGTTCCACCGCCCTCATCGCCCCCGTTCGGCGGCGACGGCCTCCCGCAGGCTCGTGCGCACGATTTCCACGAAACTCGCGCCGAGGAATCCGACGATCGCGCCGATCACGGCCGAGGAGAGGCCGCCCAGCACGGCGCCGGCCGGGGTGCTGGCGGCGAGAAGCAGCAGCGCTGCGGTGCCGGCAACGCCGCCGCACGCGGCGCCGATCCCGGCGGAGATCCCCACCAGACGGCCCATGGCGGAGCGCCGTTCGAGGAGCGACGGTGACACGCTGGGGAGGGCGGGGCGTTCGATCCGCGAACGGTGCCGCCGCAGATCGCTGTCGGTGGCCGCGCGGAGCCGCGTGCCGATGGCGTTGCCGGCGACGTGCATGCCGACGCTCGCCGCCCCGACCACGAGGGCCAGCCAGCCGGCGATTCCCAGCCAGCCGATCGCCGCGCAGGCCACGGCGACCACGACTACGAGCCACGCATAGGTCACCGGACGCATCCGCCAGACTCCTTGACCGGCATTGTAGTCCGGTGCGGCACGGATGGGCGAAGTGATCAGAAGCCGGTGACGGCGGCGTGGCCGTAGATGGGCAGGAGCCGGTAGTAGACCTCGAGCGTGAGCACGGCCAGGGCCGTGTGGGCCAGGCGGCCGCCGGGGGCCGTTTCGGGGTCGGCGAAGAACCAGCTGCCCGCCTCGTGGCCGATCGCTCCCTGCCGGGCGACGAGCTGGTCACGATTACGGGCGTTCCAGCGCGGCCAGGCCGGATGGTCGCGCTGCAGCAGTGCCTGGGCGAGGTAGAAGTTTTGATACACACCCTGGGCCGCCGGTCCGGGCTTGGCGAGCGCGGCGAGGCCCCGGTCGAGCGGCTCCTCGCGGTCCCAGCCGGTGTACATCCGGCACAGCAGGCCGATCGCCGACGTGCAGGAGCGGGCCTGGGGGCTCTGGTAGCCATAGGCGGCGCCACCTTGCGTTTCCACGCGGTCGAGAAACCGGCACACGCCATCGAACGTCGGCGACGGCACCTCGAGGCCGGCCAACGCCGCGCTCTTCAGGGCCGCGAGCTGCCAGGCGGTGACGGTCGTGTCGCCGGCCTGGCCCGGCAGGTACCGCCAGCCGCCGCCATAGGAGTCTTGTGCGGTGACGATGAACCGCACCGCGTCGCGGACCGGGCGGACGAGCATCTCGTCCTTCGTCATCCCGAGCGCCTCGGCCAGCGCCAGCGTGGCCACGCCCTGGCCGTACATCGTGCCCTCGGCGAGATCCCCGCCGCGGGGCGTCGGCTGGATGCGGCTCATCAGATAATACAGACCACGGGTTACCGTCTCGCGATACGCGCCGGCGGCCTGCGTGTGGCCGGCGCCGAGGAACGGCAGCAGGGCGATGCCCGTCGCCGCCGTCGTGCTCGACACGGTACCGGCATCGCGGCAGCCGCCGTCACACTGGCAGCCGGAGAGGTCGAATCGCCACGAGCCGTCTGCTGCCTGGTGCCGTGCCAGCCAGGCCAGGCCGCGTTCCACCGCCGCCTCGCTGGCCGCCGAGCCGCCGCGATCGCGCACCGCCGCGCCCCGGTCAGCGCCGCTGCGGCAGGCGAATGCGGCGGCGATCGCGGCGCCGGCGGCCGTCCCGGCCGGCGTGGGCTGGACGAGCGACGCCGGTCGGGCGACGACGCTGTCACCTGTGGCGACGGCGGGGGCCACCGGCTGGATCGGCACCGGCACGGGCGATTCCGGGGTCACGGCCGGCTCCGGTGCGGGCGGCAGTTCGGGTTCCGCAGCGGCGAGCGGGACGACCGGTGGCGGGGCGGCTGCGGGCGGGCCCGGCATGAGGGCCGCGGCGGCGGCCGCCCCGCTTTCAGCGGCGGCATCCGTGGCGGCGGCGATCGCGATCACGATCGGCCGTGGGCGCGGTGGTGGCCGCCGGTCGATCCACAGGAGCGCGAGCCCGATCAGGACCAGCAGGTGCACGACGGCGCTGGTGTAGCCGGATCGCACCGTCGGACTGGCGACCAGCCGTTGGATGCCGGTCGGCGTGTCATCGGACATTGCCATGCCGTCGTCATCGGCCGCCAGCGGTGGATCGCTGGATGCAGACGGCGACTTTGCCGGTCAGGCAGTCTGGCCGCGCAGCGTGCGTCAGCAGCCCGCGCGGCTCGCCGGGGGGGCTATTCTCTGAAATCTTCTTCCGTCACCTGGTTGCGGTAGATCGGGAGGTGGCGGTAGTAGACCTCGAGGATCATCGTCGCCAGCGACGTGCAGTAGAGGCGGCCTGCGCCGTGGCCGCCTTCGACGCCCTTGTGCCAGCTGCCCGCCTCGTGCCCGTCTTTGGACTGGGCATCGAGGAGCATCTTCTTCATTTTTGCGTTCCAGTCCTGCCAGACATCGCCCTCCATGTGGTGCATGATCTGGGTGGCGTAGTAGTTGTAGTACAGGTCGTTCGTCGGACCCTTCTTGGACAGGAACTCCACGCCGCGTTCCAGGGCGGGATGGTCCTTTTTCCAGCCGAGGTACATGCGGCAGAGGAGGCCGACGGCGGTCGTGCCGGGCTTCTTGCCCGGGTTGCGGTAGCCGTAGAAGGCGCCGCTGTCCTCCTCGACGGAGTCGAGGAACTTGATGGCGTTTTTGATGGTGGCGGGTTTGATCTCCAGGTAGGCCATGTTGCCGCTCTTGAGGGCCATCAGCTGCCAGCCGAGGATCGAGGTGTCGCCGGCGACCTTGGGCTGGTAACCCCAGCCGCCGCCGACGGTATCCTGCCAGTCCATGATGCAGTTGAGGACGTATTGGGCGGGCTGCTGGAGGCGGTTGTCTTGCGTCATGGCGTAGGCCTCGGAGAGGCAGATGCCGGCGAGGCCTTGGGAGTAGACGCCACCCCCGCCGGCCTGGGCGGCGTTGCCCTGGCCCTTCATGGCGAGGCCGGCGAGAAAGGCGATGCCGGCCTCGAGCTGGGGCTTGTAGGGGCCGTCCTTGTGGGTGTAGCCGCGGCCGAGGAAGGGCAGCAGCGCCATCGCCGTCGCGGCGCAGCGGTCATTCCCCAGTTTCCCAGAAGCCCCGTGCGAGCACCTCCCTTGGCAGCTGGGGCACTTCGTGAAGTCGAACGACCAGCCGCCGTCGGGCATCTGGTGGGCGATGAACCACTTGAGCGCACGATCGACGGCGTCTTCGGTGTCCTTGCCGCCGCCGCCGGTGGCGGCGAGCTGGCCGGCGTTCTTGCGGCCGCCGTAACCGCCGCCGGTGCCGCCGACGGCGCCGATGGTGGAGAGCATGTCGGAGGCGGGGGCGGTGACGTCGCCGAACTCGGAGAGCTCGACGGCGAGGGGAGCGGCATCCACGTCGGCGGCGTCGGAGACGACGGTGCTTTCGATGACGACGTCGGTGGTGACGGCCACGTCGGCGACGGGATCGGAGGTTTCGACGGGAGTGTCCTCGGGCGTCTTCTCCTCGAACTCCTCGAAGTTTTCCTCGGCCTCGGGCGCGGAGGAGACGATGGAGACGACGGCCTCCTTTTTGGGCGGCTCGGTGACGATCAGCGCCATGGCCAGCAGGGCGATGATGTGGACGAGCATGCTGACGGCCCAGGCGGGGGTCTGCTTGACGAAGCTCGTGCCGAGGGACGGGCCGGAGTCGTCATCTTCGTCAGCCGTGGTGGCCGAAGCCGGTTTCCCGAGGGGGACAGACTTCGACGTCGGCTTCGGCGGCGCGGCGGGTTTGGCGGAAGCTGCGGGCACGGCAGCCGCCACAGGCTTGGCGACCGGCTTGGCCGCGGGCTTCACCACCTTGTCGGGATCAATCGCGCTCGACATGACAGGACCTCCAGTGTTCCCTCAATAATAGCAGGATCGCGCCGGGCTGCCGCTCCCGGTCCGCGCGGCTCGCCCGGGGGGGCTATTCTCTGAAATCTTCTTCCGTCACCTGGTTGCGGTAGATCGGGAGGTGGCGGTAGTAGACCTCGAGGATCATCGTCGCCAGCGACGTGCAGTAGAGGCGGCCTGCGCCGTGGCCGCCTTCGACGCCCTTGTGCCAGCTGCCCGCCTCGTGCCCGTCTTTGGACTGGGCATCGAGGAGCATCTTCTTCATTTTTGCGTTCCAGTCCTGCCAGACATCGCCCTCCATGTGGTGCATGATCTGGGTGGCGTAGTAGTTGTAGTACAGGTCGTTCGTCGGACCCTTCTTGGACAGGAACTCCACGCCGCGTTCCAGGGCGGGATGGTCCTTTTTCCAGCCGAGGTACATGCGGCAGAGGAGGCCGACGGCGGTCGTGCCGGGCTTCTTGCCCGGGTTGCGGTAGCCGTAGAAGGCGCCGCTGTCCTCCTCGACGGAGTCGAGGAACTTGATGGCGTTTTTGATGGTGGCGGGTTTGATCTCCAGGTAGGCCATGTTGCCGCTCTTGAGGGCCATCAGCTGCCAGCCGAGGATCGAGGTGTCGCCGGCGACCTTGGGCTGGTAACCCCAGCCGCCGCCGACGGTATCCTGCCAGTCCATGATGCAGTTGAGGACGTATTGGGCGGGCTGCTGGAGGCGGTTGTCTTGCGTCATGGCGTAGGCCTCGGAGAGGCAGATGCCGGCGAGGCCTTGGGAGTAGACGCCACCCCCGCCGGCCTGGGCGGCGTTGCCCTGGCCCTTCATGGCGAGGCCGGCGAGAAAGGCGATGCCGGCCTCGAGCTGGGGCTTGTAGGGGCCGTCCTTGTGGGTGTAGCCGCGGCCGAGGAAGGGCAGCAGCGCCATCGCCGTCGCGGCGCAGCGGTCATTCCCCAGTTTCCCAGAAGCCCCGTGCGAGCACCTCCCTTGGCAGCTGGGGCACTTCGTGAAGTCGAACGACCAGCCGCCGTCGGGCATCTGGTGATTGATGAACCACTTGAGGGCGCGGTCGACGGCGCCTTCGATGCCTTCGCGGCGCTCGATCGTCGTCACGCGTTCCGGCCGGCGCAGGCCCAGGGGGCCCGCGCCGCCACCCGAAAGGCCCGGACCGTAGCCACCGAGCAAACCTTCCAGATGCCCCGGAAGTTCCGCAAGCACGCCGCCGGCCGCTGGCTCCGGATCGATCGCGGTGGCCTGCACATCAGGGACGCCGTCGGGTTCGTGACCGACCGGTTCGGGGGCAGCGACCGTTTCGGTCGATGCGGGAAGCTCGACGGTCGGCAGCGGCGGAAGGGCCGTGTCGAAATCGGGCATCTCATCGGCGCTGTCGGCAGGGCCGACGAGGATCGACAGGGCGGCGGGCCGGCGGGGCGGAGCGCTGATCACCAGCGCCATCGCCACCAGCGCCACGACGTGGATCAGGAGGCTGGCAGCCCAGCCGGGCATCTGTCGGAGCAGTCGCTGGCCCGCTTTCTCGACCGAGGTGCTCGTGGGCGTCATGGCCTTTCCCGCCGGGGTTCGCTGGGGAACAATCCGCCATTCCCGGAGGATCCTTCGCCGGCGGGCCGATCGGTTATTCCCCCGGCCAGCGGCCTCCGGCCCCCCTTGGCTCTTTCCCCGGGGCGGGCAGGTGGTTCTGGTCAGGCAGATTCCTGGCGGGTAGGATCACCCGCCCGGCCGCCACGGTGGTGTCCGGCCCAGGTTTGGTACCGGTTGAACAGCGGCGTGATGAAGGACTGCGGCTCTCGCAGGCACACCTCCCAATGGCCAAGGGCAAGAAAAAACTCGAAGTGGTCCACCTCGTCTGCGAGGAGACCGGCGATCAGAACTACACGCTGCGGCGGAAGACGGGCGGCGAGAAGCTGAAGGTGAAGAAGTACTCGCCGCGGCTCCGCAAGCACACCGTCCACAACGAGAAGCGGAAATAGAGCGGATTCGACTTGCGTCTATCGCCGGCTTCGGGGGCGGGAAAAGTCTTCTCTCTGTGGCCGCGGCGGCCACACGCTCGTCGAGCGTTCGCCGACCCCCTCGCCTCCCGCTCCCGCTCCCGATCTGTCCGGGAGACGCTCCAGGTATTCCGGAACCGCTCGAGCCTCACCCCGCATCTGTGAGCACGGCCTCCAGCGCCGCCGCGTCGCCCGAAGGCACGCACGCCATGCGGTCGGCACGTTGCCGCACCGTCGGCTCGGCACGAGCCGCGTCTGCGATGATCAGCAGGCGGCATTCGGCCTCGCGGTGGAAGATGCCGCCGCCGGGACGGACGACGAGTTCGATCTCACATGGCTCCTGGGCCGCGGCCCGCGGACAGCCCGTCAGCAGCCGCGCGACCGTCCGCCCCAGGGGCGTGGCGGCCAGGTCGTCGGGCAGCCCCCAGTGCAGGCTCGCGGCCGGGCGTTCGACGAGCCCACGCCGGCAGGCGGTGAGTCGGCCACGACGCTCGAAGTAGGCGACGTTCGGCCCGTCCCGCCAGCGGACCGCGGCCGAAGGATCGGTTGGATGCCAGACGTGCAGTGAGGCGGTGGCGTCGAGGATCGATTCCAGCCGCACGCCCGCCGCCCGCAGACGCAGGCCAAGGTCGTCGTCCTCCTGGCCCCAGCCGACGAACCGTTCGTCGAAGCCGTTGACCCGCGCGAAGTCGTGCCGCCAGACGCCGAAGTCGCCGCCGGCCAGCCGGGGCTTCGTGGGGTGCCGCAGCGCCGCGTGCCACCAGGCCTTGCGCCACCGGCGGGCGAGCGCCCGCTGCTCGGCATGGGGCACGAGGGCCGCGAGGTCGGCGTGCGGGAGGTTCTCCGGCACGAGCAACTCGCTCCGCGCACGCGAGAGCCGCGCGCAGTAGCCGAGCAGCGCCGTGCCGTGCCGCCGCCGCGCCAGGTGCGCCGCGACGTGGTGCGGCGGCACGATGCAGTCGCCGTCGAGAAACAGCAGGTAGTCGCCGCGGGCGAGGCGGGCGGCCGCGTTGCGGACCCGCGCCAGCCGGAAGCCGTCGTGCGGCTGCGTGGTGAACCGCACGGGGAAGGACGCGTGCGCGGCGAAGGCGGCGACGACCGCGGCCGTGTCGGCGGTCGATCCGTCGTCGGACACGATCACCTCCAGGCGGCAGTCGGCCTGCTGCAGCGCGATCGACTCCAGCACGAGGGCCAGGTGCCGCGGCTTCTCGAACGTGTTGACGAGAATCGAGACGTCGATCGGGTCGGTCACGGTCACGGCAGCAGCCTCCGCACGATCTCGTCGGCCGCCGCCGTGCGGCCGACCGTCGCGGCGTGGGCCGCCGCGGTGGTCCGGTAGTGGTCGGCATGCCGCACGACCTCGCGGATCGCCGCGGGGGTGTCGGCGGCCGCGTCGATCACGAGGCCGACGGCCGAGGCGGGCACCGGTGCGCCGGTGGCGAGTTCGCGGACCGTGATCGCCGCGGGCGCGGCGGCGTCGGCCCCGCAGGCCGGCGTGAGTTCGAGCCGCCGGCCCGGGCCGGCGGTCAGCGGCAAGATGGCGGCGGACAAACCGGCGGCCCCGGCCGCGAGCACGGTCGCCGGCCCCGCCGGTCCGCCCGTCACGGCCAGGCGAACCGGCGGCAACGCGAGCCGCGCGGGCGCGGTGTCTTCCCAGGTGACCTCCACGGCGACGGCCGCGGCGCCACCGGCGAGCGGTGCGAGCGATCCGAGATCGAGCGTCAGCGGCTGGCGACCGATTCGCGGCCGTTCGAGCCGCCGGGTCGCGAGCACCCGCGATCGCGAGACGACGGCGGCGGCGTGCGTCTCGACCGTCGCCGCGATCTGCCGCGCCATCCAGCCGCCTCCGGTCATGATCGGCACCGCACCGGCCGCCAGCGCCTCGAGCACCACGCCCGAGCAGCGGCTGCGATACCGCCCCTGATCGTACGGCAACAAGAGCACGTCCGCCGCGGCGAGTTCACGGGCGTAGGCGGTCGCGTCGAGCGGGCCGGCCAGGAGGTCGACCGGCGCTCCGGCGGCGGCCGCCAGCGCGAGCGCGGCGAGCGACCGCGTCACGGCCACGTGCTCCGGCTTCCGCGACGTCGCGGGATAGCCGATGTTCGTCTGCACGGCGAACCGCACGCGGCCCGCGACTGCGGGATCGGCGGCGACTTCTCGCACCACGTCGGCCAGGCACTCCGAATGCTTCTCGGGCCGCGCGTCTCCGAGGCAGGCGACGCGGAGCGGGCCTGACGTCGGCCGCTCCGCGGACGGCGGCACCTGCACCGGATACGGCAGCACGCTGACGGGAGGTGGTACAAGCCGCGCGTATTCAGTCGCCAGTTCGGCCGTCGTGGCATGGTAGGTGACCGCATGCGGCGCGGCGGCGCTGGCCGCCTCATGCAGCGCACGGCGGGCCGCCGCGAGCCGCGGCTCCTGATACGGAAAATCGGCGGCGAAGCCGCGGAAGATCGGGAAGTGGAACTGCACGTGCCAGCCGACGCCCTGCGGCGGCCGGGCCGCGGCGATCGCCCGCGCCAGGCCGAGGGCCTCCAGTTCCGAGGCGGTCGCCACGAGCACGGCGTCGCCGGCCGCGAGGCCGGCGAGGGCCGGCAGCACGTCCCGTGCGAAGGCGGCGATCCGCTCTTCGCGACGCTGCCGGGCGTGCGCCACGGTCCAGGGCATGTCGGGCAGCCACGGGCCGCGGCCGCGGGCATCGAGCCGGTCGAGGCCGGCACACAGAGTGTATTTGGAATACGCCGTGTGCGTGCAGGCTGGCAGCACCTCCCAGTCGGCCGGAGCGGCGGTGAAATCGCGATGCGTCACGAGCAAGACGTCGCAGCCGGCGTGCCGCGCCGCCGCGCGGACGGCCGCCGCGTAGTGATACGGATGCGAGCCCAGGCCCGTGAGGCAGGGATCGATGAGCACGAAGCGTCGCGGACGGCGGGTTCCCCTCACGGCGCCGCTCCGACCGCGGCCCGGCTCGCGACGGCCTCGAGGACGAGGCGTTCCAAGGCCGCGCCGCCTCCCATGATTTCGATCGCGATCTCCAGGGCGGCCAGCGGCAGGTCGGCGAGCGTCGGGCGGCGAATCTTGACGAGGTCCTTGAGCGTGGTGACGGCGATCTCGGCGCCGGCGGCAGCGGCTTCGCGGGCGAGCGACTCGAGATCGGCCGCCGTGTAGGCATGGTGATCGGGCAGCGGGCGGAAGGCGACCACCTCGGCCCCGAGCGCGGTGAGGCTGCCGCGGAACGCGGCGGGGTTGCCGATCCCGGCGAAGGCGAACGCGCGGCGGCCACGGAGATCGGCGAGCGGTCGCGTCGCGCCGGTGGCATCGCGCAGGCCCACGGGGCGGTGATCGGCCTCGGCCCACACTGGCGCCGCGCCACGGCGGGCGGCGTAGAGCGCGTCGCGGATCGCGACACGGTCTGCGATCTCGATGGACGACGCCCGTGTGAGCACGACGGCCCGTGCCCGGGCGATGCCGCGGAGCGGCTCGCGGAGCAGGCCGCGGGGAAACAACCGGCCGCAGCCGAAGGGATCGGTGGCGTCGATGGCCACGATGTCGAGATTCCGCGCCAGGCGGCGGTGCTGAAAGCCGTCGTCGAGCACCACGGCGTCGGCGCCGAGGGCCGTCGCCCGCGCTGCGGCCGCCACGCGGTCGCGGTCGGCCACGTGCGGCACGCCGGGCATGAGGATCGCGAGTTCCGCCGCCTCGTCGCTGCGCTCGCCAGGGGCGGCACCGTAGCCCCGGCTCACGATCGCGGGCCGGCGGCCGTGACGGGCGAGCAGGGCGGCGGTCCAGGCGACCAGCGGTGTCTTGCCCGTGCCGCCGAGCGTGAGGTTGCCGATCGAGATCACGGGCACGGCCGCCCGCGACACCGGCAGCAGGCCGCAGTCATAGGCCAGGTTGCGGGCGCCGCTGGCCAGACCGTAAGGGACCGCGAGACAGCTCAGGGCGAGCCGCGCGAGGCTCGGCCCGGGGCCCCGCGCGGTGCCGTCGACGAGCCGCTTGAACGACTCCGCGTCGGGCACCAGCGTCATGGCTCACACCCTCCCGGCCGTCGTCGCAGCCCGTCGGGGGCATGGCCGCGCGGCCGCAGCGGCCGCAGCATCCGAGAAATCGGCCGATTTTCCAAGGGCGAACCCCCGGGCGGCTTTGCCGGCGGCGGATTTCCGGCGCGAACCGGGCGGCCTCGGGGACCGATATACTGAAGGTCGTGCGGCGGCGCGACCGCCCCTGGCCGCCATTTTCCCCCCACCGCCGTGACGGTGCCACCGGAGGGTGTTTCGCGATGGCGACCGCAACTCCAGACGCGACCGGTCGCGACGACCCGCTGGCCGTCGCCGTGTGGCGGGATGACGCCGCCGCCGATTCGAAGTCGGAGCGCTACATCGCTCGGCGGCTCGCGGCGGCGACCGCCGACTTCAAGGGCGTGGCGCTGACCACGTTCGTGCTCGGGGCCGGCGTGGCCGCGATGCTCTGGCTGGCCGCCGGCGTGGTGGTCGAACACTGGATCATGCCCGGCGGCCTGCCGCGCTGGGCCCGCTGGACGTGGCTCGCGGTCGGGCTCACGGCCCTGGTCGCGGCGACGATCCGCTGGATCGTGCCGCTGGTCCGCTACCGCGTGAACCTCGTCTACGCCGCGCGGGCGATCGAGCGTGACAACCCCGAGCTGCACAACGACCTCGTCAACGCCGTGCTCGTGCAGGCTCGGCCCGAAGTCGCGCTCCCACGGGTGGCGCGGTCGATCGAACGCCGGGCGGCCAAGCGGCTGGCCGAGGTGCCGGCGGAGGGCGTGATCGATCGCACGGCCGCGGTGCGGCTGGCCTATGCGCTGGCCGGGCTGGTGGCGCTGGCCTGCCTCTACGAGTTGGCGGCTCCCAAGAGCCTGATGAAGACCGCGGCGCGGCTGGTGGCGCCGTGGGTGAGGATGGCCGCTCCGGCGCGGGTCCGCGTCGAACCGCCGCGGCTCGCCTGGCGGATGCCGGGCGAAGAGCCTGATCCCGGCGACGGAGCGGATGCCGGTGAGGCGCGCGGCGTGCATGTCGCCGGCGGCACCGCCACGCTGGTGCGCGGCCGCCAGCTCGTCGTCACGGCGACGATCCGGGGATTGCGACGGGACGAGCGGCCGGTGCTGCTCGTGACCCCGCTGCGCGAGGATGGCGGCGTGGATGCCGCCGCAACGCCATGGCAGGCGGAGCTGACGCGAGTCGGGGCGGACGGCGACCATATGGCCGTGCTGCCCGATCACGCCCGCGGGATCGACCGGTCGCTCGAGTTCGTGATCGCCGCCGGCGACGCCCGCGGCGAGCGGCTGCGGGTGGCCGTGGTCGACGAGCCTTCGCTGCTCGTCCGCAAGGTGACCTACGACTATCCCGACTACACGAAACTTGCCGACGATACGGTGGCCTGGCAGGGCGACCTGCGCGGCGTCGAGGGAACGAAAGTCACGCTGGAGGCGGAGAGCAACCAGCCGCTGGAGGCGGCCTGGATCGATCTCGATTGCGAGGGCAAGCGGGACATTCGCCTGCGGGTCGGCGCCAGCGACCTGGCGCGGGCGACCGGGGGACTCGTGCTCCGGCTCAACCGCGACCGCAACGGACCCGAGCATGCGAGTTACCGGCTGCTGTTTCAGCCCCGCGGCGCGACGGCGGCCCACCGGGAGCAGGTGATTGCGGAAAAGATGGAGCATCGCATCGAGGTGCAGCCCGACCTCGCGCCCGAGGTGACGATCGAAGCCCCCGAGGAGGCGGCGCTGGGGGTGCCTCCCGGTGCACCGGTGCCGATTCGCGTGCGGGCGTTGGATCCCGACTTCGGGCTGGCCCGCGTCGGCATCGAGACCCGCATGCAGGGCGGCGCGGCCGCGGCCGAGACGATCATCTTCCGGGGCGATCACCAGGGGCCTTTCCGCGGCGTCGGCCGGATCGATCTCGAGAAGCTCGGCGCGGGTCCGGGCAGCGTCGTCGAATATCGGGCGCTCGCGGTGGACAACCGGCCCGAGTCGCCCAACGTGGCGCACTCCGCATGGAAGACGTTGCGGATCGACGCCAGCGCACCGCCCCTGCGGCAGCCGCAGGGTGATTCGTCCGGCAAGGCTGGCGACCAGGGGGGCGATCGGCAGGGGCAGGATGGCGACGGGGGCGGCACGAATCCGGAAGCCGGCGGCGGCGAGCAGGGGAACGATTCGCAGCCGGGTGGCGGCGGAGGTGAGTCGCGGTCCGACGATGGCAAGGCTGAACGGGGCGAGAATGGCGGCCAGGGCGGCGACGGCGGCAAGACGGATGCCGGGGATTCTCAGCCTGCTGGCCGCGAAGGCAGCGAGTCGCAGCAGGGCGGGGCGGGAGCCAACGATGCCGGCGCGGGTGCCAAGCCGAAGCAGGAGCCGAACCGGGGAGCCGGCGAGCAGGGCGAACCACAGCAGGGCGACCAGCAAGGCGACGCCGACGGCGACCAGTCGAAGAACGGTGAGCAGGGCCGAGCCGGCAACCAGGCGGGATCCCAGCAGCGGCCCGGTGCGCAGGACGGCGCGGGCAATCAGCAAACCGGCAGCGGCGGGCAGGGGGGAGCGAATGCCGGTGAGCAGGCGGGCGGTGGACAGCAGGGTGGCAAGCAGGCGGGGGGCTCCGCAGGCACGCAGGGCGCGCGGCAGCCGGGCGGCGACGCGAGCGGCGACGGCGCAGGGAAGCAGCCGGGAACAGGATCGCAAGCGGGCGGTCGCGAGGGGCAGGCAGGCACACAGGCCGGCGGGGCGGGCGCGGGGAAGCAGGCGGGGAACGGATCGCAGGCAGGAGGTCGCGAAGGGCAGGCAGGCAAATCGCCACCGCAGAACACCGTCGCATCCGATGGGACGAACGATGGCGAGGCGATGGAGCGGATTCTGGAGCACCGCCGGCAGAGTCAGGGAGAAGGTGCGTCACGGCCGCAGGATGGCGCCGGCTCCCCGCAGCCGGGGCAGGCGCAGACGGGCGATCAATCCGGGCAGCCGGGCCAGGGGACACAAGACCGGGGCCAGCCTGGGCAGCAAGGCCAACCATCCGCAGGCCAGGGGAAGCAACCCGGACAGTCCTCGCCGCAGGGCGGCAGCCAGCCGGGGCAGGGCGGTGAAGTGGGGTCCGAAGGTGCGCCCTCCGACGGCGCAGGCGGTCAGCAAGGCGCAGGCGGTCAGCAAGGGGCGGGCGGTCAGCAAGGCGCAGGCGGTCAGCAAGGCGCAGGCGGTCAGCAAGGCGCAGGCGGTCAGCAAGGCGCAGGCGGTCAGCAAGGCGCAGGCGGTCAGCAAGGCGCAGGTGGTCAGCAAGGCGCAGGTGGTCAGCAAGGCGCAGGCGGTCAGCAAGGCGCGAGTGGTCAGCAAGGCGCAGGCGGTCAGCAAGGCGCAGGCGGTCAGCAAGGCGCAGGCGGTCAGCAAGGCGCAGGCGGTCAGCAAGGCGCAGGCGGTCAGCAAGGCGCAGGCGGTCAGCAAGGCGCAGGCGGTCAGCAAGGCGCGGGTGGTCAGCAAGGCGCGGAGCCTGGCGATGGAACCGGCGACCAGCAGGCCGCGGCGGGCGGTGGCCAGGCGGGCGGTGGTGGCGCCGCAGCGAACCGGGCTGATCGCGAAGTCGAGTGGGGCGATCAGGACCTCGCCCATGCGCGGAATGCGGCTGACCTCGCCATGGAGCATCTGCGCGACAGCGTCGCGGCCGGCCGGACCGACGTCCTCGATTCGCTCGGATGGACTCCCGAACAGGCGCGGGCGTTTCTCGATCGCTGGGAGGCGATGAAGCGCATGGCCGGCAGCCCCGACCCGCGGCAGCGGGGCGAGT
>Ga0315903_10001888_pt1 | contig 31657 bp, 40 predicted proteins | sample LakEriMetagenome_7_FD_203524 | JGI IMG/M metagenome (GOLD analysis project Ga0315903, IMG submission 203524) | Freshwater fungal communities from buoy surface, Lake Erie, Ohio, United States - Buoy 2 MA119 | ecosystem: Environmental > Aquatic > Freshwater > Lake | place: USA: Lake Erie, Ohio...
CGGAACATATCCAAATGTTTGGGAATACTCCCTTTATATCTTGTTCAATTTTTAATATCATATCGCAAATATACGATAGAATTTTTAATCTTCCAACTCTTCCTCAGGATTAAATCGCTCAAAGTGAGTATTCTCGTCCATCGCTTTCCACCCACCTTCACCTTCCATTGAGGTGAATGCTAGTGTAACAACGCAATTTCTAATACCTTCAAGTTCCCTTTCAATATCGTAAATCTCCAAATCAACAATGTCGTCACCATCAATTCGTTTATTTAATTTAGAAACCAAAGAGTTATAACTTCTTAACAAATGGTTTCTTAGTCCGTCCATACTTACTTCCATCACTTATTTATTTTATAGATTTCATAATATACAGTATCACCAACTGAATAGTTCTTTAATGTTTTAAATGTTGTTGTATCATCAATCGTAACATCATAATACAAATTCATTTCATCCTGAACACTTCTTGGTGTGTGTCGTTTAACACTAGTTACCACGTGTTTTTCTCTACCAACATAGGTTGCACCTTTACCACCGTCTTTCAATACGATAGCAATTATACACATTGCAAACAATACTATTGCAGTTCCAATAATAAAATTTGCCCAAAAATTCTTTTCATTCATAACTTTTTATATTCAGGTTTTAAATAATTCCATATTACTTTATCAGTACTCTTACCATCCCACATCAAAAAACATAATGCTTTTATCTTTGGGTGGGTCTTACATTCATCCAAATGTAATGCAAACTCTTTCTTTGATGGTTCGGGGTGCCTATCACCATACTTACCGTATCGGAAATAGTCGTGTATTTTACCAGCATATTCACCATAACGATAGTGGTCGTATCTTAAATCCGCAACATACATCCTTATCTTCTTGTAGAACTCGTCAGGAACATCTTTCAACAATTCCAACACATCCTTTCCTTCACTTAACATTTCCCATATCGCAGTGGTAGATACATTGGTCATTATCTTATGTAGACGAAGATACTCCTCACCCTTAACTTTCATTCTATCACCATTAGAGAAACGAACAACAAAACCTTCTTCATCGTCCTTTATCATTTCTTTTAAGACAGAGTAATTGTTTATACCGTCATACTTCTTAACGACTTTGAAACCAAGATTGTTTATTAAATTTTTCAATCTAACATCAACATCCTCTCCATATAAATCAACCTCATATCCAGTTTCAGTGTTTATCATTCCGAGCAATACCAAATCTTCGTATGGGTATTTTACAACTATACGGTTTTCATCGTATATTATTTCAAATAGATAAGTGTAGTCCTTATGTAGTTTTTGATAATCATACTTCTGTAACATCTCAAACCCTTTAACCGCTTGGTCAGAAGTAAAGGAACCACGAGTCGCCATTACCCATTCACCTTCGTAATTGAATAATATACCCAAAGAACCGTCCATCTTATCGTAAACGTCAAAGTCAGGAGTTGCAGTGTGTTTACCTTCCTCCATATTGAAGAACTTCTTAAATGGTCGGGCAACAACCTTCCCATTTCCATCAGTAACCAATCCACGAGTTTGTAGGGTAACTTCATCCCACTTACCTTCGTATTGAACTGTCTCGGTATAGTTCCATATAGTCAAAGGAAGAGTCGGATGTACTTGTTTATACACCAACCCTTCCTCAAAATATTTGTTTAGAACTTCATTCATTTGACAAAGATACGACTATTTTTCGTTAATCAAAAATTTATTTGAAATTGCTTTGAATGAAATTGTTCCATCAATAGAACGAATAACAAGTCCTTCCCTTTCAGTGTCAGGATTTAATACCGATTTACCTTCAGCAAAGTTCAACATATCACCAACAGTTTCAGGCAATTGGAACTCTCCATTCTGTCTCAATACCGGAACACTTTCCAAGTCCATTCTCCGTAATAACTCAATAAACTGAATAAAAGAAATTCTTTTTTGTTCGTCAATATCAAATCCAGTGTAGAACTTAACGGTTTGACCTTTTATTTTATATGGATTCCCTTGGATACCTTCTCCGATGAGTTCGCCCTGAATACAGATATTTTTACTAATTGATTTTAGTTTGTTTTCCAAATCTAACTCACGAGCAACTTTCCAAAAGGTATTACCTTCAGTTTCCAAAAGTTCAAGATTACGAGAACATACACCGAATACACCATCTTTGTGGTAGAATGTTGCAGATGAACCATCCAACTTCTCCGTTACATAGAATTGATGTTTGGATTGGATTTTCCATTCCTCATATTCAGATGTAAGATTTTGAACTCTCTCCTCATCTGTCTTATGTAAAAACGATGGAAACATCCCTTTAACTTTACCCGCAAGTTCAGCAGGGATTGGTGGTTCGTATTTAACAATACCCAACATTTCTGTTACATCCATTCCTTCAGGTAAATTATGACCAGAAGCAAATTGGGTGATAGGAAGAACATTGATGGGTAGAATTAAACCCTGTGATACTTGTCCTCTCAATTTGATTGTTTTCAAACGGAACCCTTCTGTCCCGTCAACCATTTTTTTATATGAAGATTTACGCAAGAACTCAAACTCATCTTTAATTGGTAAAAATGAGTCAATCTCACAATAAACCACCAGGTTACCAACTTTGTGTCCAACATCTTTTGCAACAACAACTTTCCAACCATCTACGGTTGCAAGTTCAATTTTATCCGCCCCCTCAATCGGTGAGAGGTCAGCAATTCTTCTAATAGTAGCAAGTTTTCTTTCCATTTGACAAAGATAATAAATTTAAGTTAAACTTTCAGGTAAAAATAACAAAGTTGGATTTTTCTTTTGGAGGTCAGTGTTAGGGAAATGTTTTTTAAATTCCATAACATCAAATCTATCAGTAATGATGTGGTAACCATTTTTAGTTGGGATGATTGCATGTACCTTATCTCCTTCCGGATTACAAAACTTATTGATTGCAAATTTAACCGCATTTAATTCAGTTTCGTCTTTGGTGTCAACATCAATAATCCACCTCTTCTCATAAGTTTTAATCTGACCAACAACTGAATCAAATAAACCTTTCTGAATGTTCTGTCCATTACGAATTCTTTCAGCTAAAGATACCATCATCTCCAAAGAGACATCCTTATGGTTTTGTTTTTGAACGTGGATATATGCACGAGCTTTAAACATCTCACAAAGTTGTTTAATCTCATCGTATCGTTTTTCCAAATACTCAACACTATCAACACAATAAGTTTTGATGGTACGAACTGACTGGTGATTGTCCCTCTCACCTTCAGGTTGGTCTTTCTTCCGTTTGAACACGTAGAGCATATAGAAGTCACCCTCGTTTTCAAAATTCAATAACGGTTTAATCAATTCAATGTTGTTAATCATGGGACAAAGATAAGGCAAATTTTTAGAATGGTATGGGTCTTTTTTTCATTTCTTGAAGTAATTCATCAATCATATCCACTTGACCTTTGAAATAATCTTTTTGACTTGTTTTTTCCTGTAAAGATTGTGCTTCTTTTTTTTTGTTGTAGAGATAATCCTCTAACATTATCATATTATGTGTACTCATATTATATAGTTTTAATTAATCCCACCATCCACGAATATCAGTTCCATCAAGAACTTTATAAAAATCCTCACCCGATTCTCGGATTAAGTCATAGTCCTGTCCCTTGATGATGTAACAAAGTTCTTCCCAATATTCCTTTTGGATTTGGTGAGACCTTTCCAAGATTTTATGATTATGTTCCTTTTCTTCGGGAGTATCTTTATCCAACAATTCATAAGAACCTTCATACCCTTCTGCCGGTACGAACTCCCACTCGTGTAAAATCATTTCAATACCCAACTCCTTTTCAGCCTCTTCAATGAATTTATCGTGAACACAAACATCAATGAGATATGAAAGTCGTTTCATCTTCGCAACTTTCTTCATACGGCTCTCATCAACTTCGTGTCCGCGAGTTTCAATTTTCCAAGCCATGTCATCAACAGCAGTTTTTACCCAAGGCAAAATAGAACCATCTCCATTATACCAAGTGTGATTCCATAAGTTCTTACGGAACAACCAAAGATTACGGAAAAAGTTTGGTAGGTCATATCTAAATAAGTCATAGGTTTTCCAATACCATTTTTGTCGGTTTACCATTCTTTTGAAGCTATCAAAAAATGTGTCTGTAAATTTTGTTTTCATCGTATTAATTCGTCTATGTCAATATTATGTTTATCCATCAATTCTCGTAACTTCCCAAAAACAACATCAACCCCTCTGTAAAACTCATCACTCTCATCATAACCCATTGTAATTCTTTTACGAGCATTGGTTGTCATTTCAAATAAGATACTCGCCATATCTTCAGATTTCACACAACGTAGGTGTGCCATTCTATCATCAAAATCGTCTAAATCAAATTCTAATTTTGCTTTCATAATTTTAATATTTTAAGTGAAGGGGGTGGCATCAATAAGATGATGCCAACTCCCACAATTCACGGTTAAACTTAGTATTTGCAACTATCTCAGTCAACCCTTTAGAGGTCATATTTCTTCCGTTAGTTGTTTTATAAATAAGACCACCACGAACCAACTTTTCTTGAACAACATTGAACACTTTCCACATATCGTCCCCCATATCATCTTCCCTTTTAGGTACTAATATTTGACCGGTTGTGATGTTTTTAACGTTTTTATTGTCTTTCCAACGTAAGTCAATTGCTTTTTCTGCAAAATCAACTTTCTCATCCAAAGTCAAAATTTTGGTTTGCATTTCTTTCATGCCGTCGTGGATTGATGGAATAATTTCAATGAAATGATTAGTTACTTCACTTATCATACCATCTGTAATTCCTTTATGTCTAAATTTAATTTCCTCAATTTGACTTATAGGGAGCATAAGACCATTAGAACATACTAGTCGATGTAGGCCGGCACTAACTGAAAGTTGTGTAGTACCGTCATGACCATTAGTCAAAATACATTCAACAATACTATCACCAACCTGTTTAATGTCTCCATGACGTAATTTTAACATATGACGACCATAACTATTACTACCTCTTTGATTTGCGGAAAATACTTCCCAACCTTGTTTTTTAAAATCTTCAACAACCTTGATGGTTGGTACAAAAGAATACCTACTTGAAACTGTTTCGTGTGGGGTTTCAGTGAAAACCGCTGGACAAATCTCTCTTAAATTGTCCAAAGAAATTGGTGTGTTCATATTATTTATGTTTTTGAATTGGGTACAAAGATAAACAAAAAATCAATTCATACAAACTTTTCCTAACTTTGTTTCAAAAAAAGTTTTCAACACTTTTTTCTCTTTGTCCAAATCTAAAACTTCTAACACAACACCCATTAACTGGGGACCTGTTAACTGAATCTCGTCACCATTTTCAAAATTAGTATACGCCAATTCTTTTAACTTTTCATAAAAAATACCCCTATCGGATGGTCCGATAAGGGATATTAAATCGTTTGGGTTTTGTTCAAAAAAACTTTGTAACTGACTGAAGTAAATTTCTACATCTATGTTTTTCATTCTTGCCATTTTTTACAAAAATAAACATTTTTAGTTACAAAACAATTATTTTAAATTAAATATTTCTAACAAAAGATTCACCTTTTCCGTCACCACTACTCCAATAGTTTTCAAAATCAGATGGAAACTCGATATTCGGTGAATTCTGAATTAAAATAAAATCTAAGTTTGGTAGTTCCTTATTAATTACATCCCAGGGCAAAGACGTTAAATCTTGGTTATCAATAAGACTTAGGAAATGTAAATTTTTACATTCTCGTAATGTATCAGGTATACTCTTTGCAAAATTTCTAATAAAAAGAGTTTCGATACTAGAAAATCTACCTATACTTTCTGGAATATCCACAGAAAAAGATGATGAACTTTCATTTGTAATACTTATAGAATCAATATCTTCGTTCGCACTATCAAAAACCTCGTTAAGTCCATATAATGCAACAAATTTAGCAGCGTCACTTTTTGGGAAGTCGATTGTGAGGTCACCACTTGAGGTAGTAGAATCTAGAGCTTTAACTAATTTTGGTTTTAACTCTTCTTTCAAATTTTTCAAAACTGGTGTGTTCAACAATGCAATATCATGCTCACTTAAACCACCTAAACCTTTTGTTTTTAAATTATCAACTTTTTTTGTTACATAATATTTAATAACCTCTGGTTTTGATGATTTTATTTGTCCAGAAGTTAAATCAAAACCTAATGCTATATATTTTTTCTGTAACTCAGGTGATAAATGTTCATATTGATAATCTGAAATTCTTGGACTATTAACTTCCATCCATAGTTCAACATCTTTATCATCACCTATTTTGTCATTAAGTTTAGTATCGTCAGAAACTCTTACGTTTTGGTATTTTCTAATCAATTCTTTTTCTTCAGCAGTCAATGGTTCAGGTTTCAACAAATGTTGTAATCCATCTAACTTAGGTATTTTTGCAATAATATCACTCCAAGGAACATTCTGATGTCCACTATATTTCCCTGAGTTTGAGCCGTCGGCTAATGCCATTCCTCCACGAGGGTCAACAAGGATTACTGACGCAAAATTCAAATCATCATATGGTAAATCTTCATCAACAACATAATATAATGTTCTTTCATTACCTAAACGATAATTGTAGTATAGGTTACCACCACCTAATCTACTTGTACACCAACTTCTTCCGTATTGTAATGTAATACATTCGTTTTTCTTCTTTGGTGCAAAAATCGTTAAGTTATTATCCTTATACACAGTTGGGATTGCATCAATATCAGAATTAGATTCTCTCTGTTTTGGAGATTTTTTAGCTATGATTCCATCAATCAAATGTTCAAATTCAGTAAATGACATTTGGTTTGCTGGTTTAGCTTTAAATGGAATTTCAGGGTAAATTTCCAAATACTGAGTAATATAAAATAATATTTGGTCCTCTGTCAAATTGCTATTCTCTTTTTTAAATTTATCCAATAAAATTGTTGTAATTAATTTTTGATAGGTTTCATTAACTAATTTAACCAAATCTAAATACTTAAATTTTAAAGGATTTTGATATTTTTCAGGTAATTTAGACTGAATTTCACCAAATTTCTTTAATAGTATTCTAAGAGTTGCATCATCTATTTTTTCATCTCTTTCTTTTGCCTTCTCTTTAAAGTCTGTGAACAAGTCACCAGTTGTTCTTGTTTGTCTTTTACCATCAATTAAAGATTTTAGTTCAGCATATGTGAAATCTTTTTTTGTTAAATCTCTTTTATCCGCAGGTAATCCGTTTTTATATTTTTCAAAGTCATTTAAATATGACACGATTGTATCTTCATCATCAGTTACATTTTCAACATTCTTATATCTATCAATAAGTTGTTTTTTAACTTTTTCAGAAACTTCTAAAATAATGTTTTTTTTGAGTGTGTCGAGTAATTTCATATTATTTTTTATTTTTTAATTATTAAAAATTTCTAACAAAAGATTCACCTTTTCCGTCACCACTACTCCAATAGTTTTCAAAATCAGATGGAAACTCGATATTTGGTGAATTCTGAATTAAAATAAAATCTAATTTTGGTAGTTCCTTATTAATCACATCCCAGGGTAAAGACGTTAAATTTTGGTTATCAACAAGACTTAGGAACTCTAAATTTTTACATTCTCGTAATGTATCAGGTATACTCTTTGCAAAATTTCTAATAAAAAGAGTTTCAACACTAGAAAATCTACCTATAGTTTTTGGAATGTCCACGGAAAAAGATGATGAACTTTCGTTCTTTATAGTTATACCCTTAATATCTTCACTTGTATTTTCAAAAACCTCGTTAAGTCCATATAATGCGGCAAATTTAGCAGCGTCACTTTTTGGGAAGTCAATTTCAAGTTCTCTATCTTTAATTATAGAATCTAGACTTTTGATTAATTTTGGTTTTAATTCTTCTTTCAAATTTTTCAAAACTGGTGTGTTCAACAATGCAATATCATGTTCACTTAAGCCACCTAAACCTTTTGTTTTTAAATTATCAACCTTTTTTGTTACATAATATTTAACAACTTCTGGTTTTGAGAGTCCTATTTGACTCGATGTTAAATCATAACCTAATGCCACATATTTTTTTTGTAACTGGACCGATAAGTGTTCGTATTGATAATCTGAAATTTTTTGATTCAAATGCCCATTAACTTCCATCCATAATTCAGCATCGTTATCATTTGGGAACACATCACTAATTTTTTTACCTTGTGGTATTGAAACACCTTGGTATTTTCTAATCAATTCTTTTTCTTCAGCAGTCAATGGTTCAGGTTTCAACAAATGTTGTAATCCATCTAACTTAGGTATTTTTCCAATAATTTCACTCCAAGGAATATTTTGATGACCACTATATCTATCGTAGTTGCTACCATCTGCTAGTGCCATTCCTCCACGAGGGTCAACAAGGATTACTGACGCAAAATTCAAATCATCATATGGTAAATCTTCATCAATAACATAATATAATGTTCTTTCACTACTTAAACGATAATTGTAATATAAATTACTACCACCCATTCTACTTGTACACCAAGTTCTTCCATAACCTAACATTATACACTCATTTTTTACTTTAGGTGCAAAAATCGTCAAATTATTATCTTTATATACTGTAGAGATTGTATCAATATCAGAACTTGTTTTAGTGTGTTTTATTCCAGCTTTTGCTGCAGTACCATCAACTAAATGTTCAAACTCAGTAAACGACATTTGGTTTGCTGGTTTGGTTTTAAATGGAATTTCAGGATATAATTCAATGTATTGTTCAATATAAAATAATATTGTCTCATCTGGTAAATCCAAACCTTCTTTTTTAAATTTATCCAATAAAATTATTGTAATTAATTTTTGATAACTTTCATCAATCAACTTAACCAAATCTAAATACTTAAATTTTAAAGGATTTTGATATTTTTCAGGTAATTTAGACTGAATTTCACCAAATTTCTTTAATAGTATTCTAAGAGTAGTGTCATCCAATTTTTCCTTTCTTTCTTTAGCTTTGGCTTTGAAGTCCGTAAACAAGTCGCCAGTTGTTCTTGTTTGTCTTTTACCATCAATTAAAGATTTTAGTTCAGCATATGTGAAATCTTTTTTTGTTAAATCTCTTTTATCTGTAGGTAATCCATTTTTGTATTTTTCAAAATCATCTAAATATGATATAATTGTTGTCTCATCATCAGTTACATTCTCAACATTCTTATATCTATCAATAAGTTGTTTCTTCACAGTTTCAGAAACTTCTAAAATAATGTTTTTTTTGAGTGTGTTGAGCAATTTCATATTATTTTTTTATATAAATATCAATAAATTTAAATTATTCCTCATTGAATCGTTTTTGTTTAGACCTTTTGTAGGTCTTACCTGATGGTTTAACACGGGTAATCATATTACGTCTAACAATTTGTGCAACATGTCTGACGTTTAAAATTAATTTTTCTTTTTCCATTTTGCAAATATAAACAAATATTAATTTACAAATGATTTATTTATGAATAAAATTAAATATGGAAAAAAAATTAACCCCAGAACAAGAAAAATGTAAAACGTGTGAAAAAATAAGGAATAGTTTAATTATTCCAATTATAGTTTCAACATACATACTATTAACAAGTATTTACGGAACTTATAAATTGATTCAATTGTTCACTAACTGATTCCTATTAATTGATAAATCAATTTCTAAATACATATCACCAACCTTATTTCTTCTAAATCCCTTTTCTTTAACTCTTAACGGAGTTTGTGTGTTAAGTAACTCAGGAATTTTTATTGTTAGTTTACCATTCGGGTGACTTACTTCAAACTCACCTTTCTTTAAATCATCTAGATTTAATAATACTGAGTAATATAAATCATCACCTTCCTTTTGGATATTAGGTTCATTCATTAGATTAATTCTAACGATTAAATCCCCATATCCGTTTTCTTGAAAATCCCCCATATTTTGAACTCTTAACATTTCTCCGTTATCAACTCCATGTGGTATTTTAACTGATATTTTTTCGGATTTTGGTGTGGTACAACTACCCTTACAAGTATTACATATTTTAATATAGATTTGACCATGTCCCTTACAATCATCACAAGATTGAATTACTGTTTGACCAAAGAATCCAGTTCCTGTTTTAAAACTAATTTGTCCACTTCCTTTACACTTTTGACATACTCTTTTTTCACCTCCACCACCATTACAAGTCTCACATTTGGTATTTCTAGAAAATTGTACAACTTTATCTGAACCTAAGTAAGATTCAGTTATTGAAATTACAACATCAACAACCTTATCAGACCCTCTTCTTCTTTGTTGTTGTTTAAACATTTGACCAAAGATATCAAAAGGGTTTCCAAATGGGTTACCACCTCGCATATTAGCAAATGGGTTATTTTTCTGATTATCGTAATTAGATTTCTTTTGTGGGTCGGATAATATCTCGTAAGCTTCTGAAATCTCTTTAAATTTTTCAGCACCATCAGGGTTTTTATCAGGATGAAATTCTTTAGCTAAGTTTCTGTAACTTTTCTTTATTTCATCTTCAGTTGCTTTATCATTTAAACCAAGTACACTATAATAATCTTTCATGACATCAAATTTTTTAGTAGTTTTATTCAAAAATAAAATTCGTAGGAAAATAATAAGGAAGTTCGTCGGTAAAGACAACTGTTATTCTTTTTTTAATCGTTATATATCTAATCAAAACATATACTTCCCATTAGAATTTGAGAATGGTAAAGAGTGTAAATATGAAATAGCCATTATTGAGAAGAATGGAAACATACCAACAACAATCAATAGAGATGAATTTGGTAGGAATGTTAACCATAAAATTGATGGTACCGATTATGTCATTAGTAAATTAATGTCTTATAAGTTTGAGGAGAGTGTCTTTGAGGTCTCAACTAAAACAAAGAAAACTTTATTAGAAATTGTTACTATTTTTTCTAAAATTAAAGAACTTAAATTAGTTTTTAAATTAAATAATAAAGTGATATTCCAATCTGATGACACTTTTGAAATCTATTCCTGTAAGACTGAGGAAGAAAGTACTAGGTTTTTAAATGAACTTCAAAGATATTGTATTGAAAATAAAAAAGGTGACTACCTTATTAGTCACTCTGAAGACGTTGCTCATAAAAAACAATTATATAAACAATTAGTTGACCGAGGTTTTGACATTAAAATGTTGTACCGGAAAGCGACGACTCATCCAAAAGGTAGATAAATTCGGTACCAGATATATCAATTTTAAATTGTTTTTGATTATCTGAAGTTGGGTCTAGTAAACTTTTAAAGGTTGCAAACTCAAATGGGTCTAACTCAAAAATTATAGTTGTTTTACCTTTGTATAAATTTTGTGTCATGTCAGCAACTAGTGCCAAATCACCTAGGTGTTGGTTAAAACTTTTAGGACTCTCTCCCATAATGTTAATTTTTTAGGTGTTTCATTAATTATCTTAGATTTATTAATATTTTTAATTTGATTAATAAATTCTAATTTTTCTTTATCAAGTTCAATCTTGTCCTTCTTCGTCTCTGTGTGATACCAATTGAGAATCTTCTGTTTCATCTTCTAACTTTAATTTTGAAATGTCTTTTTGTATATTAAATTGTAGATTTTTCAAGGAATCTAATGAGTTTTTCTCAAACATTGTTTTTAGTTCATTAAACTTATCCTGTAAAAGTTTTTCTTTAAGTTCTCTTTCTTTATTCCAGGATATGATACCAATTACATTATCAAAAATTTGTTTAATTTGTTTTTCATCAAATTGGACCGCGAATGAAAAACATCTCAAGTCTGGTTTTGTTGATGCTAGTTCAACAGTTGACTCGGGATTAACAAATTTTTTAGGTAATTTCCATGTCGATGGAAATTCAATATCCAAAGATAGGTAATTTTCCAATTTTCTAATTGAAATCAAATAAGGAAAAATTTCAGTTAATTCTTTATACATTATTGTAGTTTAAAAAGATATGTAATAATATATGAAAGAGATGTGATTATCAATAGGTAATCAATCTCAGACAAATTTAGTGGTTTAGGTGGCGTGGAGATAACTGATACAATAAATCTCCACACATACCTAAAATTAATTAAGATTGAAAAAATAAAAAAATAGAAAATAATGGTATTACTCATTTTCGTTTTTTCTATTGTCTAGAATTTCAGTTCTTAAAGTTTGTAATAATGCTTTTAACTCTTGGGCGTTTTTTCTAGCTCTAGTTCCAGCACTTTTGTTACCTTTATAGAATTTGGCAACTTCAGTTGACATTTGTTCTGTCAACAATTTGATTTGTTCAATTGTACTTTGTGGTTCCATAATTGTTATTTATTTTAATAAAAGATAGTTAGGTAGATTTCAATGTAAATGTTACTTTTCAAGATTACTATCTAATAACTTATAAATTTCAGTAAATAATTCTAAATCAGACTTGGTAAACCCTTTTTCTCTACTAAATAAATCATCCATAAACGAATTAACAGACTTTCTAACAAGTATATTTGGTTGATTGTAGTAAACGTCCTCTAAAAACAGCTTGAAGTAATTTTTATGTTTACCATCTAAGATAAAATTAACATTTTCTTTTTGAAAATTTTCAATTGTTTTGTTCCAACACCATTCAAAGTGTTTTTCATTGTCCTCTTGGGACATCTGTACTGGATTTTCATATTCTTCGGTATTTCCTAAATAAGTTTCATTAATCAAGTTAGTTAATGAAACACAAAAATCCCGGTATAATTCACTTCTTTCGTAAATTATATTATTAACACTGAACCAAATTTTTAATTCATCATCTGGGACAGGAATTGAAATCCAATTTAAAAATTCACTCATAAAAAAAATTCCCTAATCTCTTAGGGAATTATAATCAAGAAAAATAAAAACTATATATTATTGTGTTTTTTTATTGTAATCCATTAATCTTTGAATTTTTTCAAATTCTTCTTTAATTAGTTGATTTTTTTCAATTTCAGACTCACTAAGTTTAGATAATGTACTTTCTTTTCTTTTTGATTTTGTGTTCTCACCTGAAACTTCAATTGTGTCTTGTGGATATCTTTTATAAGATGCGTTCATTTGTTCCTGACCATAAGCATTTTTCTTATAGTTCTTCATAAATCTTTCACCAGTTTTACTTGGAACAACATTACCATAAGCTTTTCCGTCTTCGTCAACTTCAGCGTTTCCAGTTGTTTTATTACCTTTCAAATATTTTTCAATTCTTTCATCGTCAGGTTTGATTTCATCAAACACTAGATTAGTTTGTCCAGGATACGCATAATCTTCAATATACTCATCAACTTCTTCGCTTGGGGTATATGCTTTCTTTTTCATTTTTTCAATCTGTCCGTTTCCTAATGGGAAATTTTCAGGGTTTTCAGTATACTCACCTTTTGAACCGTCTTTGAGGTAGTCCTTCATTTTCTTACCGACACTCTTGTAATAAACTTCGCTGTCTTTTTTCGATGCCTGTTGATTCTTATTGGTAACATCCAAACCTTTAACTCTTTCCTCTCTAACTAATTTCTCAATTAAGTCAACCATTTCGTCTTCACTCAAATAAAGTTTTGACTCATTCATTTTCTTTAAATTAAGAGCTAAGTTAACTTGTTTAGAAGTTTTCAAATCTGACTTAGATAATTTCTTATCCCCTTCAGCTTTTTTCTTCAATTCTTTAGACTTGGATTTTAGTTTTTCAGTTGGGATGTCCTCGTCTTTATCAACACCCATTTTCTTTCTAAGTGCCCCTGGTTTCTTAATAGCATCCTGAATCCACTTATTGTCTTTTTTAGATTTTTTAGACTTACCTTCAGTAACTTCATAAGTTTTACCATTAAGTTCAAAAGAAGAGTCTCCCTTTTCTCTAGCATTTTTTAATGCCCATCCAAAAGCATTACCCTCATGGATGTTTAAATCTTTTTCAATTTCTTGTAATAATTCATCAACATCGACAAATTCATCCTCCTCAACATAATCAAATTCATTATTAGAATTAATATCTTCAACATCATAAAGTCCTTCTTTAACATCAAATTTTTTACCACCAACTTCAAATGAGTCTTTTCCTTGTTCTTTAGCTTTAGCTAAAGCACCTGTAAAAGCATTACCCTCATCCACATCTGTTTTTTTTCTGTCTCTTAATTTTTTCAAATCAGCCGCAGTAATTTTATTTTTTGGGTCAGCTTGTTTAGCAATAAATTTCTGATTACCAAACAATTTTTCGTCTAACATTTCTTCCGAAATATCATCAGGCATTGGGTTCAAAGTTACTTGTTGGTCCCATTCAGAAATTTTATTTCTGTATTTATTTTTAGATGTTTTCATATTACCTAATTTTAATTATAAATATATCAATTAAATTAATTATTTCTATTTTTAATGTCGTCAATAATTAAGTTTTTAATTACCGACTCACTTATTTGATACTTTTTGGACAGGTTAGATATCACTTCTTTCACTAATTCGTTTTCAAAAATCTTTAATGCTTTAATATCACCCTGATTACAATACGGAAAAGTTTTACACTTTTTCTTAACTGTAACAAATTTACCTCCTGGAAGTATTGGTTTGTCATAACCTCTAAAATCTTTTTTAGACATAGACTTCGCCCAAATTGATGGTTGAGAGTATGCTCCAACAGATGCAGAACCTGTAGCCTCTTTTGTTTCAACTTTTTTTGGTTTTTCTTTTAGAGAGTTTCTTACAAACTGACTATCTTTAAATGCAAATGGTGCCTCAAATGCTCCAGTTCCGCCTCCAGTTGCGGTTGCCTCTTTTGATTCAATCTTTTTTAATTTATCGTAGTATTTTGGATTTTCAAATAAATGGTCCATAGCAATTTCTTTAGCCCTTTGTTTACTATTAGTATGTTCCATTTCAACATTAATACCTTTGTTAAGTTGATTTTTAAGTTCTTTCTCAACTACTTTAATATCTTTACCCTTGGTTTTATATTTGTTAACTAATTCTTCAAAAGTTTTATTATCAGCTTTACCACCTTTTAAAACTTCCTCAGACATCTGTTTTTTCTTTTTCCCCTGACAATGAGCCCTTTGACTAAATCCTTTTGGATTACTACAATCAATACTATCTTTGTATTTTTTAGACCATTTTTCATCTAACTCCTCTTCCTTACCCACTCTCTTATATTTTCTTTTCTGAATAAATGGGTCATCAGATGTTGCATTTGGTGTACCATAAGTTTCACTTGATGTTGGTCCGTATTTTGCTCTCTCTTTAAAGTCCGCAAAATCAGGGTCTAATTGTAAATCTTTTGCAAATTGTCTTTTTGCATTTAATTTCTCATTTTCTTTCATCTCATTCTCTGGTAATTTTTTAGATAGACTTTCAAAGTCTTGTGTATATGCTTTACCTAGATAATCCTGACCTGCAGTACTATCTTTAGCGGGTATCTGAGAAATTTGTTTAAGTAAACTATCTCTTAAATTTTTAGATACGTCAGTCATGTTTAATCCTCTAGGTTTGTTTTCTTTCTTGATGCTAAAATCTTAGCCCACTTTGATTTAAACTTCTCATAATATGATTTAAGTTTTGTTACAAGTTCTGTAAAATTCTCATCAGTTTTAATCATATCACCATTAAGATAGATACCATTGTTTTCACCGATAGTTAAGTAGAAACTCAAATCAAAATCAATTATCTTACCAGACCACTCAACATTATTTTCATATACATTCAATCTATCAAAATCAACTAAATCTGACACTTCTTGCATAAACTCATCCATAGTTTCCTGAAATGCGGTTTTTTCATCCGTGGTTAATTCTAAATCTTGTTTATCTTTACCATGTAATGTAATTAAACCACCAGATATTCTATATGATTGTTGTTTGTCTTCAGTAGGTTTATCAGTATCTTCAATATCTTTTTCAACACTTTGTGCTGGATTTATTTTTTCTGTTGGGTCACTCTCGTCGACTTCCAACAACAATCCATATTTACTCTTAATTGAGTTTTTCTCTTCTTTTAAGAACTTTTCGTTGTTAAATAGCATTGAAGATTTCTTCAACAAATTTTTAATTTCATCGTATTGATTCATCATTTAGGTAGTTTTCAAATAGTTTAAAATCAAATGCGGGACTTAAATCTGTAAAATCTTCGTGTATATTACTTTTAGAGAAAATACCCCTAAATTTTTCAATACCATCAATTTTTGTGTTATGTCCCACACACTTGTTTTTAATTTTATGTTTTTCAATTAGAAACTGGCAAAGTTCAGCGGTTTGTTTTATTTGAATTTCTGGGTAAGGTTCCCAAAAAAAATAATCTCTCCACTTACGTTCGTAAATTTCTTTTTTATAAATATCACCAATCCAATTAATATATTCACTAGTTAGTGGTATTTTTTCTAACCATCCTAAATTTTCTAAAACAACAACAATTGAATTTCTAGATAATGTCACGTCACTAAAAAACTCAGAATAACTCAATTCATCTAAAAAATTATACACCTGACCTTCTTTTGTAATAAAAAAATGAGGTATCTTTGAATAGTTCTTATTCATTCGATACCTCAGTGAATTAATATAGTCGGTAGAGTTTCTAAAGGAATTACATAAGATAATTTGACTTTTGTCCGATGTAATTCCTTTTTGGGTGTATTTGTTTAATGTCATTAATTCATACATCACAAATTTTTGGTATATCTTAATCTTTTTATGCCCGTGTCTTCGGATTCGGTTGTTTCGTCACTATCAACAATAACATCTTCAATCACAACTTGTTGTGGTTTCATATTGTCTAAAACTTCCTGCATTTTAATCAAATCTTCCTCAGTTGGTTTGATTGGTTCTTCAGGATTTTTTACCTCAACAGGTCCTGGATAACTTTCCAATGTTTTTTCAAGTATTTCAATCTCTTCCTTTGTTGGGGTATATTTTTCATTTTTAACCCTCTCGTATTCTTCCTTACCGAACTTTTTACTCAATTCAATGATTTCTTCTTCGGTAAGTTCTGGTGAAGTTATTTTAATTTCTTTTTCCGATTCTTCAGAAAACTTAACCAACATATGAGCAAATGTTAATGATATGATTGGAAGTAACCCTCCTGATAAAAATGAGACTATTGTTTTATGACTATTCAAATCAGTTCTTTCAATACCCATATTTTCAAATAGTCCTCCGACCATCGCAACCCAGTCTTGGAATGATTGACCTGTTTCGTCAATGTAAGTAAATGAAAAGAATATATTACCAATCATCTGAATTAAGGTAACAACAAAAAATGGGAGGTATACAAACCTTCCCATTTTAACTGATACCGCAGCCAAAGCAGATAAAGCCGCGATTTCAATCCCTACTGATAAATAAACTGCCCACGTAATTGGGTTTGAAAGTCCATAAAAAGAGGTAACGTGTGATATTGATACGAATGCAACAAGTAATATTGGAATTACGAAGGCAGTTATTATTATGTTTCTTAAATTTCTATGAAGCCAATTTTTCATTTACCTGATTCACTTCTGTAATGGTTTATTGGCATATGGTCCTTATCAGATAATTCTTCTATAATAAGTGTTTGCCACATTGTTGTATTTTCAAGAACATCAATCATTTCATCCTGAGTGACAACAATTTTAGTTAAAGAATCAACTTTTGTTGTTAACGTTTCAACTTTCTTTTCAGTCGATTTAACTTGGGTTCCTGTTCCACATCCTTTTAAAAAGATGAATAGAACTAAAACAAAAGTTGCAATTGGTAAGTATTTTTGAATTTTTTCCATAATATTTTTTTATAATATAATATCAATAAATATTAATTAAAGATAATCAAACAAAATTCCGCACTCATTTCTTAATTTACGTAATGCTTTTTCTTTAATTTGACGTACCCTTTCTTTAGTTAAATCAAAGTCTTCACCAATATCTTCCAAAGTTCTTGGTGTTCCTGACAATCCAAAATAATCTTCAACAATTATTTTCTCTCTCTCATCTAGAATATTCAAGATTTCACCCAATTTCTCTTTCATCGCATCGTTATTGTTGAATGAGTGGTCGGGTAATAAAGAATTATGATTAACAATAATATCAACTAAAGTATCACCTTCTTCATTAATAGTATTATCTAGACGTATTGTTGATGGTAGGTTATGGTATTTGTCAGATAATTCTGTAAACCCTTGGTCAACCTTACGTTTTTCTTTTTGCATCTCCTGGACAACGTTTACTGGTAGACGTATAGTTCTAGCATTTTCATTCAATGATTGGAGGATTGATTGTCTAACCCACCATACCGCATAAGATATAAATCGTAGGTTTTTAGACCAATCAAAACTTTTAATAGCTTTTAGAAGTCCAAGATTACCTTCAGCAACCAAATCAGGTAAATCAAGACCCTGGTTCTGATATTGTTTGGCCACAGTTATCACAAATCGTAAATTACCCTCAACGATTTCTTTTTCGATTTGTTTTCTTTCCTCAATTGAGATTGAGTCCGATACCATTTTAGATGATAGTTCTCTTTCCCTTTCAGGAGTCATTACATCCAATTTTCTTAAATCTTTAAGGTAAAGATAAATTTCTTCTTGGTTAAATGGGACAGATTGATTTTTGTCTTTCATAATTGTCAGTTTTTAAATTTATTGTCAGAATTTATTTATAAATATTTTATTTTGCAAAAGTATAAACTTATTTTAATTTTTATTGAGATACTTTTGAAATGTTGTCAACTTTTGTAATTTTTACAATATTGTCGGCCCAATTGGATATCATCGGATTGTGGGTGATTACCAAAATATTTTCAAAGTATTCTTTAATCTTAATAAAGAACTCATATACCATTTCAAGATTATCGTTTGATATCTTACCAAATACCTCGTCAAATACTGTAATGTTTGGTTTAGGTAGTGAACATACTTTGGCTAGAACTGCTCTCATAGCTAATGATGCTATTGTTTTCTCATAACCTGAACCGGAGACCATAAGTTTCTCAATTTGGGTATTATTGTCAATCATCCAAAACTCAACTTCATTCTTTTCACTGATACGAATTTCCAATCTGAAATAACAAGAATCCTGTAATAGTCTTTGTAACTCAGAGTTAATCAATGGCATCATATTTTTCATGATTGATTTAGCAATACCATTTTTACCATACAACTCTAGATATACTTTATATCTAACTTCTTTTTCTCTCTCCTCTAATATTTTTTCAATTAGTTTTAAGTTACTTTGGATTTTCTCTTCGTTCTGTCTGATTTGGTATTCTGAATTAGAAATGTCCTTTTTAATTTGTTCTTCTTCTCGTCTCAACTCATCTAGTCTAAGGTTTGCCTTTATTATCTGACTCTCGATTTGCTCATTAGATTTAATAACATCTTGCATCTCTCCGTATCTGTTGAGTTTTGATTCCAAAGTTTCTCGTTTAGTTTGGAGGGTTTCAATGGTAGCTTGGAACTTTTCAAATACCAGTTTATTCTTTTCATATTCATCAAAATCTTTTTTAAGTTTTACAAAAGCCTGTTCTTTGTCCGATAAATCCTGCATTAAACCTTGTATTGAGGTTCTTTGAAGGATAAGTCCGTCAAGTTCAGCAATTTTTGATTGTGTGATTGCAGCATTCATTAATTCAATACCGCAATGCTCACATTTAATACCACCACTCACCGAACTTTTTAACTTCTCAATAGAAAATATGTTAGTATCAACTTCTACTTTTGATTTGTATGTGTTTTGGTATTCTTCTTTTATTTTATCGTGTTGTTCTTCATTGTAAAACTCAGATGGTTCTACAATCTTAATAGCATCACGTAATCCAACATTATTATCAATTTGTCGTTTGTAGTCATCAATCTCCCTTTGTGTTTGTTCAGGATTCATTAAGGTTAACTCTTTTTCAACAACAACTTTTGATTTTAATAAACCATCACGATATTCTTGTCCCTTAACAATTCTTTCCTGGGAATCTTTTAACTTAATCTCACTATCAACTATTAAAGATTTAATTGAGTTGTTTTTCTCATCTAGTTCCTCATTTTGAGTTTTTAATGATTCCGTATTGTAGATATTAGACATCATTGATTTTGAGAACTGAGAGTATATTTCTTTCCCTGTCTCTTCTTTTCTTTTTAAGAAATCTAAACCTAAAAATCTTGATAGTACTTGTCCTCTAGCTGTTGGTTTTGCCTCCAACAAGTCCTCAAGATTTGTTCCAGTTGTTAAGATTGTCATCAAAAAATCATCATAGCTACCGATAGAATTTTTAATAAAATCTTCAGTTTCTCTACGTTGTTCGCCAGTGAATTTGACCAATGACCCATCAGGATACTTTTTAAAGAAATCCAATTCTGTTTTTACATTCCAATCACCCGATTTTGATTTTTTACGTTCTAATTCCCGGACGATAATATAATCCTCACCATCAATTACAATCTCACCACGAACAGATACTTTGTCCTTTCCTGAAAATCTATTAAAGATTTCTTCAGCTTTTGTTGTTTTGGTTGTTGTATTGAAAAATAAGAATAACAATAAATCCACAGACAATACTGTCTTACCTCCAAAGTTAGGTGGGTCTGACTCTACCACGGTAATCCCACCTAACTTTTCAAAATTTAACTTCTGATTTTCACCATAAGATAAGAAGTTTGAGAACTCAATGTTTTTAATAAACCACTTTTTAAATACCCCGACTTCATCTTGCTCGGCAATCATTTTATTGTTAACAACACCATCAATTTTCAAAATGTCGTCATACAAAGACAATTGTCCTTTTGATTCAAGAATGGACTTGATAAGTTCGTGTTGGAAGTTCTCATCCATTATGTTGAATGAAACATCAACATTGTCCTGAACATCATCACTCTTTTTGAGTTTGGTAATGACATTAACACTAGTTGTATTGTATTTCTTTTGAAAGTAGTGTTTGACGTTCTTTAATTTCTCCTGTGTGAAATTTTCGGGTGCGTCCTCCCATACAACTTGTACGTATGGGTTTTCTAACTTATCAAAATCCAAGTCTTTAATCATTTTTATTTTATTTAAATTAAGTGGTTTTTCAAACAAATTCATTTATTAAAATGGTGAATTTGAAACTGGTGTATAATCGATTTTAATTTCATTCAAAGAGTTTGTTTCATCAAGGGCAACGCCTTCTTCATTTTGAAATTCTGCAGTTATTTCAGCAACTTCAGTACCATCAGATGTTCTACTTAGTACTTCTTGTTCTTTTTCCTTCTCGAACTTCTCTCTGAGTTTTTCAATTTGTTCCATCATTTTGGCCTGGTACTCTTTTTGGAATTTAGCTTGTTCGGCTTTAACTCTTTTTGTTCTAGCAAGTGACTTTTGCTTGTGATTTTTTCTTTGTCTTGACTTTGGCATATATATTTGTTTTTAAAGATTTAACTTATTTGGGCGATTTTCTTCAAACCATTCGACCATCCCGTTGAATGCCCATACGAATCCTGATGATAGTAGTCCATCAAAAAACCAAGAAACGTATGGTGTTAGGTTGAATAGCTCGTGAGTTGGCGAATATACGAATATTCCTGTAAAAAACCCTACCCAGGTAGAACAACACATCATACAAGTGATGATTCCTGCAATAAAGTCAAATAAATGTGAGAACACAGGTATTCTACTTTCACCCCATTTAATAATGGTATTTCTTAAATTTTCAAAAATACTTCCGTAAACCATAATGTTCGTAAACCCGTACGCCATTATGAACCATGCTAATAATATCATAATAAATCTTTTAAGTTTGAATTTTTCATATAAAAAGCATAAGAACTTTTTGTTAGATTTTCAAGTTCTGATACTTTTTTGTTTAGTTTGTTTATTGTTTCATCTTTATCCCCAAGTTGTCTGTTGAGTTCCATTAATGTTGTTTGTAGTTTTTCACATTCCGCCTCTTTTTGGTTTTCTAGTTTACCCTTTAAAATGTAAATTTCATTTTGGAGTTCATCAATTTTTGATGTGTCCTCAACCTTAACTTCTTTCTCAAATTCCCTATCAATCACTTCAGGTAAGGTACCTTGATTAAGTAGACCATATTTTTCAATATAATATCCTTTACGAAAACATAATTTAGCAAAATCCTCAACTAACTCAATACCATTCAATTTACAGAATGAATATAAGTCTTGACTATCTTGGTTACTTAAATCAATAATTAACGAGTTTTTCTGTTCCATTTTCAATGTCTTCGTATGAGTTTATTCTAAATGCAACAAATGGTTTTGGGTTATGTAAATCTACAGTGGTGTATTCATCTTTCCCAACATCATATATTCCATATCCGTGTTTAGTGATTGTTTCACCATAGTTTTGACAAATTGTTGACCCAATCATATACGCTTTCTTTCCACCTGGAATATCAAAGATTTGTCTCTTATGAATGTCACCACAGAACACCAAATCACATCCATCAAATTTTGATGCTTCAAAACCATCCTCAAATTTAAATCCAAGATTAGTTGTAAGTCCTTGGACAGGTCCGTGGAATAGTCCAATCTTAACTCGGTCTGACTTTTCAATGTCCGGTGGGATGTTGTGGTCCATAAGTGAATACACACACCAATCAATGTTTTGGTCAGTATAAACACCTCTGTTCTTATAATACACCACCATTTCGTTTTGAAGTGAATCTACTACAGGAGTTAAAGCGTCCAATCGTTCCATATTATTTTCAAGGAAGTCATGGTTACCTGGTATCAAGATTGTCTTAGCAATCTTTGAACATTCTGTCAATACCCAAGCAATGAACTCAACAAGTTCTGGAGTCATTTGATTTTTTGAGTGAACCAAATCACCTGTAAACACAATTCTATCAGGTGCAATGTCTCTCCATTGTTTGAAGGCATCTTCTAGGATAGATTTATAAAGTGAGTGGTCTTTAAATAGTCTGACGTGTAAGTCAGAAAAATGGACTATTTTATTTATCATAGTTCTAACTTTTTTGGTTCTTCGTAGAATGGATTCAAATCGTCATTAACATGCCCACACTTAATACAAGCGTAAGTTGGGAATGGGACAACAGTATCTTCTGATGAACCTGTTAGAAGTTTTGGTACTCTTTTTAGGTAAGTGACCTCTTTAAATTGGTCAAATCCACAGGACTCACATACCACAAAGTCCATTTCTTTTAAGTTGATTCTTGGTTTTTCTAGTTCCATATTATTTGTTTGCTAAAATTATTCCTATCCCTGTACCAGTTAGTGCAACACCTGTCGCCATCATAAATGGTCTTGTTGATTGAGTAATGTATGGTCTATAAACCCATCCATTACTTGTTGGTCTTTTCCAAGCTTCTTTTCCTTCATAGATATCTAATCCAATCATAACTAATCCTCCAACCACCATAGTAATACCAACTCTACGATTTTCATAAGCGTCAGATTGCCATACATCCTTAATTGTCTGAACCGATTGTGGTTCAGTATATAGTTCTGGTTCTTTAACTTCTGACGTTGACATTTGTGCAAATGTAGTCAAATTGAACCAAAATAAAATAAATGTTAATAACTTTCTCATTTTACAATTTCAACTTTATCGTAAGCGGCACATTTTGGATGTTTAGCTACACATCCTGTTAATACTACAATTGTCACTCCGACAATAATCCCAATTAAAAGGGTCATTAATAAATTCTCTTGTTGTTTTTTCATAGTCTTAAAATATATAAATAATTATTCTAAAAGTCAAATTAAATAATTTGCAATGTCCATTTGTAGGGTTGTATCGATAACTTGTTGGGGTACTTTATACTCTGTGAACTCTGAAGTTTCTTGGAGTAGGACTACCACACATCCATAAAGTTTTAAATCAGCATATTTTGTCCCTTCTAACATTTTCAATAATAACTTACCATACAAAGGTAATTGAACATAATAGTGACCCAATGCATTGTCAGGACAACTTGTAAATGGTTGTAACATATTCTTGGTGAACTGATTGGTTAAAAAGTTTTTTGGTTTATTAGTTTTCCAATCTGTAATGACTAAACCAAAACTATCTTTAGTTCTATTTGGGATTAACCAAACCTTATCAGGTTGTCCTGTATAACCTAAAGTTGGGTGACCCAAAACCATTTCAGTGTCTAATAGTATTGCACCTCTTTCTTTCATTAATTTAATGAATTTAGAACCTGCAGTAATCATACTATCACCTTTCAGTATCTGTTCAATATCACAATCAAAAATAGGTTGTCTGACTTCTTTATAGTCTCCGTGTTGTTCTATTATTTTCTTCTCTAACATATAATGAACACGACTTCCCATATTAGTGGAATAATCCCCAGCAGCTTCCCATTCCTTTATTAATTGTTCTTTAACAATTGGGTCACCTTTAGCCTTTTTTTCCGCAATTTCATCTTTAGGAAACTCAACGTAGAATTTCTTTAATACCTTGGACACTGATGGGTAATTAGACCTCATCTCCCCATCAGTGTCCTTCATATAATAAATGTGTTGGTCTTCGATAAACGACAAACCCAATTCATTTTGTTTTTGTGAAATAATTTCACGTATCTCAGATGCTACTTTTTCTAATTCCATAATTAATAATTCATTTTATAATAGTAATTCTCAATATTACCCTTTAACTCCGCAACATCAGAGTTCTTTGGTAGTTTTAAGATTTTAATTCTCCCGTGTAATTTTCCACCATTTAGTGTGTTATACAATCTTTTAGCGTTTTCCCAAGCGTCCTCATCCAAACATATAATAACATCTGATTCAGATTTTTCATAAATCCTTTCAAATATTAAATCACTCATTACTTTTCCGAGTAATACGATTGGGTTCGGTGTAAACATTCCGTCAAAAACACCTTCGCAAATATATAACGGTTTTTTCCAATCTACCAAATTTTCATTAAAAATAATTTTTTCTTTTGGTGCTTCGGGGTTTTTATATTTGTTTTTTGTGTTGTACCAAGCTCTTGAAACAAAGTAGTTAAGTTCTCCGTCAGTCCCGTATGATGGTACAATTATCCTACCTGAATACTCTCCATCAACCGCGAACCCAATATTATATTTTTCAATTATCTCGTCAGTAATACCACGTGACCTTATATAATTTAAAGCCTGCTTGTGTGGCGGATATATTGGATTTATATTTTTAAACGATACAAATTCTTTTGGAAGATACAACTTGTGGTATTCCCGGTCTCTTTGTTTGTGTTCATCAGGACGGAACATTTCATATGTCTTCTTCTGTTCCTTTGTACCAAAATTATCAATTAATTTACCTAAAACTCCGTGAGTATTGTTGGTTTCAGAACATGCCCAACATTTATATACGTGTTCATATATATTGATTTCCAAATTACCCTTACTACGACCTTCGTCACAATAGGGACAATTTACAGAGATTTGACCTTTAGATTGATAATAATGTTTTTCCTTACCAAAAAGGTCTCTTATAATTTCAACTAAAATTTCTGAATCAATATCTTGGGTCATACCCCAAATATACAAACAAAAATTAAATTACCAAATCTTATCTTGATTCATTTTACCCAAAACACAAGTATAGGCGTCAGTTTGGTCAAAATTCTCCTTTTTAAGAGTATTATTTTTAGTGTACTGCCAATTAATCTGTGGTTCTTTTTTTGCCACTAATTTCCAGATGATTTCTTTTTTATCACAATCTTTAGGATACCCACCAAATAATACATACTTTCCTTTATCATTGGGTTGAACCAACTCAGGAAAAGCAAATTTTCGTGAATTATAAGTAGAAATAAAATCAGGAACAATTCCGAAACAATCATAAATTTCTTTTGTTATTAATGTATTATACCTCATTAGGGTGCCTACAGTATTCACGTTATTAGAATTTAATAACGGTTCTTCAATTACAACCTTTGTTATACCTAAGTCTTTATACCTTTCTAATTTAGCCCTAAAAATTAAAGCCTTCTCTAACAATTCTTCAATTTTACTTTCTTTTTTAGGTTTAGGAACTGGTGAAATATGAGTTAATTCTAATAACTCTTTTGTTTGCATATCAAACAATGCCCACCCAATAGTCTTGGTACTTACATCAAGACCCAATACTTTAGGTCTGTTTTCAAGTTTTCTTCTTGCCATATTAAAAATCTAATTGAACTACAAATTGTTGAACTCCTGTACGAAGTTGTGGCGATTGTAATTTAGATATAATAATAAGGTCTTTATTGTCATCGTAAATACCAATTTCACTTATATATGGAGTATATGTATCATTCCATGTTGGATTTGTAGTATTTGTGAATGAATTTGACGGTACGTTTACTATAACTTTCATTTCATATATTGTAGCTTGTATGTCAGTTTCAACATTCCCGTAGAAGAAAAACTCATCACCAAAATTCATAATTTCGGGTTGAGTAGGTAGTGGTAAACTAATATAATCAGCCAAATTATATAAAGGAGACCCTGTATATAACTCATTAGTAATTATAAAAGTTTGTCCTGTCATACCACTTGCAGTTATATTATCATTAAATGAAGTTGTACCTGTTAATTGAGACGTAAAATCAATTACTTTCCAAAACCTTGGGTCTGGTTTAGTGTCTCCTGTTACTTTTTGAGCAATAATCTTAAATTCTTTAGCGACTATACCTCTTAGACAACAATCAACTAAAAATGGAAACTCGTCACCAAATTTTACCGAAACATTTTGAGAGTCTGTCGCCAAACAACTGCTAGGCCCTTGTATTTTAGAATAGTAATTTGAATGCATTCCTGATGGAATTGATGGGTTGTCAAACAAATAAGAAATATACAAATATTCAGTGTTAGCGCTTAATATACCTGTTGCTGGGTCTTCTATACCACATACATTTGGTGTAACTAGACTTAATCTTGGTGCTGGCAAAGTCCAATTTCTATTTGATTTATAAGATAGAGCGGCAACAATTTCCTCGTCATCAATAACTATTTGTTTCAAATCAGGAAAAACTTTACCTATTCTACTTGGTTTACCATCAGTATTAGGATGAGTATCATACAAATGATAATATCTCAATCCTGGGTCATTCATATTGGAATTTTTAGCAGATTCCATATACTTAACCTCAAATAAGTTATATTCATCAAACCCGGGTGGGTCAACATAAAAAATTTCCCCCATTTCACCAGTACTTGACTTGTGCCACATAAGAGTTGGCATTGTTAATTTGAAATTTCTACCGAATCCAGTTTGGTCTAAAAATTCAGGATTATATGGTTCCATTGCAAATTTTTCACCATACAAATTCTGTAATGAATTATTTGTAAAATGAATTATTGCAATAGCTTTTTGGTCTTTTGGTTCCACATAAACAATATCATCAAATGAGTTATAATAATATGTGTCAGTAATCTCTTCAGGGTTTGTCGAGCTAACATTGAAGGTTTGTCCTGAGTTTGTTTGATACCCAAAATATTCTTTACTACCGACATAAGTTTGTGACCCAAAATTTTCAAACCCTTCATAAAAATTATTATTTAATCCTGCAGGGTTTTCAGACCAAGGAATGTTCATATTCCATATAGGTGGAGTAATTACACCTGGTACTTCATAATTGTTGAATCCTACGTTTTTAGGTGTCAAATACTCTAATGGTGTATTAGAGTCGTAATATGGTGTCATACCTGAAGGATAAATCAAAACTCTTGCGTTCTTACAACAATATGTTTCATTATTTGCATTTGTTGTGGTCGTAGTTGTTATTTGTCCACAAGTACCATCCAAATAAAAAGGCGTTGGTCGGTCTAATTTAACTTGTAAACCATTAATTTCTTGAATTTGGTAAGTTAGTATTGGGAATGGTCTCATTACTCCTCCACACGTATCTTCAATATCAAAATAAATCATTAGGTAGTCACCCACTTGGTAGTCACAGGTTAGTCCTGAATTCTGACAAATTGTCACACAATTAATATCAATAGTTGTAGTTGTTGTGACCGTATTACAAGGTGAATAAATTAAATCAATATATTCCGTTCCACATAATGCACAGGTCTCAATAACATAATCTGATGTTTTAACATAATAATTAGGACATTGTGGTGATGGTAACGGAGTATAATTACAAGGAGAATCAACTTTAGTTTGCCAATTATATTCAACCCCATTAAAAAATCCTCTAGATTCAGTAGTGTTATACACTGGATATATTGCAGGTTCAATAATTGGGATACCAAAAGTATTTCCTTTATTACCTAATACATAAAATGGATATTTTACATTTTGTTTGTTTGATTGTGGAGAACCACTATCATTTTGTGCATTGAAAGATGGTTCTAAAATAACATTATTAGTACTATTAAAATTTGTCATTGCAGAATAACAAACTTCAGAATCACCTATTTGAAAGTATTGTATTTTGAACCCTCCTTGTGAGATTTTTCTTCTCCCTACGTCGGTAAGTTTTGTATTTAATAAACCTGAACTATTTTTACTTATGTATGCCATATCTTATAAATATATTTAATTTCTTTTATGCGTTACACGGATTATTAGTACAAGTAAACTCAACAACCCCACTATTATACGAACCGTTTACAAACTGAGCACAAGTATTACCATATGAACTTGTTATATTTTGAGCAAACAATTGTACTGAAACTTGAGCGATTGTTTGACACGTTTCAATAACTGAACATTTAGATAAGTCCAATGAAAATTGGATTGTGAACGTTATTGGGTAATTAGATACGTAAGTCGTATTCGCATTATATAATGCTAACCCTGTTAATACACTATATGAAGCATTAGAACAAGCAATTCCACCTGAACTAAATGCAATTGGTTGTGGTTGGACAAAATTAATAACATCTTGTCCATTGGCACCTATTATGTTAAAATCTTGGATTGACGCTGAACCTGGTTGATTATATGTTAAATTAATTACAGATTTTAACAATAAATTTAAATTAGGAATATTAGTTGGTAATGATGGAGAAAAAACTAAAGAACCTGTCAAATTAAAGTATATTTTATTATTAATACATCCCATAACTTGTAGTCCCGTAATAGGTTGCATATTTTGAAAAACTGCAGTATATACGGTTTGTTGTTGTGCGGTAAGATTTGTTGTTTCAGTGTAACTTCCATTATTATCCTGAGCAGTAATTGAAAAATTGCCTTGTCCCAAATTCAAAAATGTAAAAACAGATTCGTTTGAATTAGAGACATACGATACATTATTAAGTGAAAACGTGTATGGTGGAGTTCCTCCGATTACTTCAGCAATAATTTGACCATTTTGTCTATTTGAGCATTCTGGTGGAAAAGTTGTTAGTCTTAAACTTGCATTATTAACCGTTTGACATTCCCCTATTTGAACTGAAATGGTATAGAAACTTGACATTGGTCCGTTAACAATCCAACCACTATCAGGTGTATTATCAGTATCATTTGATGTAATTGTACCTTGTATATCCGTACCTTCTAATAACCAATTAGTACCCGTCCAAAATATACTATAAGTATTTCCTGAATCTGAATATGATGGTTTATCATTTATATCCGTATTTGTGTACTCAAAATAAATTTGAGTAACTACAGGTTGTGCTCCTTGTGTGAATGGTGTCCCAATTATTGACATACAGAATGAGTCGTATGTTATTGGTATTGGGGATATTACAATACTTTGGTATGATTGACATACACCATTATCATAAATAATAATTTGAATAGTGTTATCTGGAATTTGAACAATCACACCATTAGTTAATTGTGTGACTGTTAAATCTTGAGCGAATTCATTTGACTCATATATTTGAGTTATATTTCCATTAGCAATTTCATTAAAATAAATTGTAAAAGGACCTTGTGATAATACATTATTTAAACTAACTGAAAAGTATCTCATAATTTTAACAAGTTATATAGCTTCCCAACCCATTTGTATTTAGATTTAAATATACAATCTGATTTCCTCCATTGTATGTAAAAGTAAATGGGTTAGCTTGACCACAAAAACCTGAATATGTTACAGGTGGGGTTAAACCTCCATTGAATTGTACGTCATACACATTATCAATAGTTTTAAACCATAATTTTATTATATTGCCATTTGACGCTTGTAATTGGAAGTTTGGCGAACTTGGGAATCCAGTGATTGGTGTTGTATTACCCAATTCGACTATTGTACCATTATTAATTTGGTAGAATAATTTAGTCCTAACTGAAGCATTCGCAAAAGATTTTGTGAAAATATTAATTGATTGTGTTATTTGTCCTTGACAACTTTGTGAGCAAGCACTTAACTTCTCAACTGTTATTTTTGGATTTGTTGGTAAAATGGTCTCGTCAGTACAGAACAATTCTGCAGTGTTTCCTGGTATACTAAATGATATTGGTGTTCCGTTACAATTTGAAATTGTTCCCGTAACATTATTAGTAGGACTATCTGAATTTGTTAGTTTATAACAGAAACAGGGTTTTTGAGACGGAGTAAGGGTTGTAGTTCTAGTTGGTGTGAGTGTTTGGGTTCTAGTTGGTGTTGGTGTGTTTGGTGCGTTTGATGTGGTCGGTGTATTAGTAAATGTAGGTGTTAGTGTTGGTGTTCTTGTTAGAGTTGGGGTTGGTGTTGCTGTTCTAGTCGGAGTTGGTGTTGGGGTCGGTATCATGTATTCCGTAACTATTGGTTCAAACCCACATACTAATGGTTCTGTCAACACACAAGTAGTTGTTGCCGTAAAATCACCCCAAGCATCCACAACCGTTGCAGTGTACACCCCAGGTCCCTGATAATAAATTGTTTTTCCAGGTCCTCCAGGATTCCAAGTAACTTTATATGGTGGAGTACCTCCAGTAATTATTAAATCTAAAATACCTGAAAATAAATTAGAGGCATTTGGTTGTGTCACATTACATTCTGCCTGTAAATCTAAAATTGTTGTCATAAAACAAGGGTCAGTTTTACCAGGCGGAACATATGGTTTGTCACTAGGAGGTGGACATGTTTGACATTTAGAATCCAAACAATCTGTAACATATGTCCACAAAAAATCATTTAATGTGTCAACTTGTGAAGGTAAGTTACCATTATTTGGTATTACACTATAACAATAATTGTAAGGACCTATAGAAATAGTTGACCCGACAACTCGTTCCGTATTACTCAACGAAATATAATATCTATCATCACAACAACTTTGTAAATAAAGTGATTTTTGTACTGATGACGGAGTATGTGTCATTGTTGGTGTTGGGGTTGGTGTGACCGAACACGGGTATAAACTTAAACATTCTTCACATTTTTCAAATTCATAATTTTGAAAATTTTCATCTGGAGTACTAGTACTTAGTACATTTGTATATTGGTAACATACACCTTCAAATGATATTGAATAGGCAGTATTTGTTGTTTGGGAATAAAAATTTAAGTTAGGTACTAGAAAGGTTTTATTGGGTAGGTCTGAACAACATGGTTTAAACACCATCGGTAATTGGCAGGTGTTTGTGTTCGTAAAGGCTGAGGTAGTCGGATTCCAAAAACGACTTATAATTCCGTTTGAATAATACCCTTGTTCTGCTAATTGTGAACAAGAATTGTCAGTGTATAGTAAAGTGGCTTGTGAAAAATTTAAATAATCGGTATAAAAAGTTTGGGGAGACAAGTGATATCCTCGACAAGCGTTTAACTGTGAAGAACTCGAAAATCCTAATATTGATGAAATACAACTCATAATGAAATAACTT
>Ga0315903_10001890_pt1 | contig 31655 bp, 29 predicted proteins | sample LakEriMetagenome_7_FD_203524 | JGI IMG/M metagenome (GOLD analysis project Ga0315903, IMG submission 203524) | Freshwater fungal communities from buoy surface, Lake Erie, Ohio, United States - Buoy 2 MA119 | ecosystem: Environmental > Aquatic > Freshwater > Lake | place: USA: Lake Erie, Ohio...
CCTTGCAGGTGGCACATCGCGATCTGGCATCAAGACCAATTGACGCGCTGGAAGAGCCTGCTAACGGCGCAGACAGAGTAACGTCGCGACAAGGCAGCAACATCACATGATCGGTTTGATTTTAGTCACGCATGGCAAACTGGCGAACGAGTTTCTGGTCGCGCTTGAACATGTTGTGGGTCCGCAGAAGGACGTTGCGACCATCTGCATCGGCCCGCATGATGACATGGAAGCACGGCGCAATGAAATCGCCGCTGCCATTAAAAGGGTCGATACTGGCAAGGGCGTCATCATCCTGTCCGATCTGTTCGGGGGAACGCCCTCGAATCTCTCCATTTCCTTGCTGGATAGTGGGCGCGTTGAAGTTATCGCGGGCGTAAACCTCCCGATGCTTATTCGCCTAGATAGCGCGCGCAAAAACCTCGACGTGAAAGAGGCGGTCGCTGCCGCGCGTGAAGCAGGACGGAAATATATCAGCGTTGCGTCTGAAGTGCTTGAAGCGTCACGATGACACGGATCAGCCGCACCGTCACTATCGTGAACGTAAAGGGCCTCCACGCGCGTGCCAGCGCGAAATTTGTAACGTTCGTGTCCCGCTTGCCTGAAGGGCTCAAAGTTGAAGTCGAGAAGGATGGTCAATCGGTGACTGGCACATCCATCATGGGCTTAATGATGCTGGGCGCAGCCAAGGGTAGCGAAATCACGATTCACGTCGAAGGTGAACAGGCCGATCTCGCGATTGAAAAGCTGGTCGGTTTGGTTGTCGACGGCTTTGGCGAAGATTGATGCGTCGTGAAATTACCGGATTTTCTAACCCGCTGCTAAAGGAAATACGCGGGCTTCGTGAAAAGAAGCTCCGTAAACGCGCCGGGCTGTTTCTTGCCGAAGGGCTGCGCATTATGACGGAAGCGCGGGAGGCAGGATTTCTTCCCGAAATGCTGTTTCGCGTTAAAGATCGGCCCGTACACGACCTTGAGGTCGCATTAGAGGCCGATGTTCTGGCGAATAATGGCGACGTTATCGAGACTAGCACCGAAATTATGGCAAAACTATCAGGCAAGGACAACGCTCAGGCGGTGGTTGGCGTTTATCGCGACCACGGCACCGCTTTGGCGGATGTGGACCGCACAGCAGCGCCGATCTGGCTTGTCGCGCAATCGATGCGTGACCCCGGTAATCTCGGCACAATATTGCGCACGGGCGATGCGGTGGGGGCTGGCGGCCTGATCCTAATTGATGATTGCACCGACCCATTTTCTGTTGAGTCTGTCCGCGCCAGCATGGGCGCCATTTTCACGCAAAAGGTCGTGCAATGCCGGTGGGAAGACTTCACCGCGTGGTTGCGTGCGGGTGAAGGCCAATTGGTTGGCACCAGCCTACAAACCGACACCGATTACCAAGCCGCCCGCTACAGCGCGCCATGCTTCATCCTGACGGGTAATGAGGCGCAGGGTCTACCGGACGATTATGAAGCAGCATGTGACCAACTGGTCAAAATGCCCATGCGGGGCAAGGCGGACAGCTTAAACGCGGCAGTCGCGACCGCCGTTATGGCCTATGAGGTCCTAAACCAGTTTCGGCATTCCGACGCTCGTTAGGCTTCACGCATTAGCGTCGCGTTGATCCTCAATCGGTTGCAGCGATTCCCCTTCGCCATAACGCGGCAAAGCCTCTACCATAGGGACCTCTTCCAATTCACGCTTGCCGGTTTCGATGTTCAGATCGGCGAATTTCCGGCCCGTTGAAATGACATTGCGTTCGAAGCTGCCAACAAATTTATTGTAGTTATTCACCGCCGATGACAGCCCGCTGCCAACCGATTTCAAATGCTGTGCCGCCACAGCAATGCGGTCATACATTTCCTTACCAAGCGCCCCGATTTGCTTCGCCTCGCGCGCCAGCCCCTCTTGCCGCCATACGCTCGCAACGGTGCGCGCAATGGCAACCAAGTTTGTCGGCGTCGCCAACAGAACTTTCTTATCAAAGGCGAAATCCCACAATTGCGGCTCATGCTCCAATGCCGCCGCAAGAAAATGTTCACCTGGTACAAACATGATGACATAATCGGGCGCTTCGGAAAATTGATCCCAATAAGCTTTGCGCGACAAGCCATCGATATGGTTCTTCATCGATTGCGTGTGGCGCGCCATGGCAACGGCGCGCACATCATCGTCCACCGAGTCAAATGCATCCTGATAGTCGTTCAACGACACTTTCGCGTCGATCACCAACGTCCTGCCGCCCGGGACATGGATGACTGCGTCAGGCCGCAGTCGTAAACCATCACCAACATCGATGCTGGTTTCCAGATCGAAATCGACATGTTCCGACAGACCGCAGCTCTCAAGCACATTCTTCAACTGCTGCTCACCCCAGCGCCCGCGCGCCTTGGGCGCATTGCGTAAGGAATTCATCAGGCCGGACGCGACGCTCGACACACGTTCCTGACCAAGCCGCATTTCGCCGATAAGGCCCTTCAGATCGCCATAAGCCTCGGTCCGGTCCTTCTCGATCTTGCCGACCTGCTCTTCATACGCCTTCAGCTTTTCGCCCACGGGGCCAAGCAATTGCTTCAGCCGCTCTTCATTCTTCTCGCCAGCCTGATGAAAGCGTTCATCGGCGCGTTGCAGGAACGCTGCCTGTGCCTCACCCAATAATTTCTGCCCGATCTCACCAAATTGTGCGGACAGATTTTCTTTCGCATCACCCAGCGCCGCAATCTGTTCCGCAAAGCTCCGCTCGCGTTCTTCCAAACTGGTTTCAAGCCTTGCCAAGCGATCCTTTGCGCTGTCCCGTTCGGCAACAACCTGATCCAGCATCGCCCGCAACTGCGTAGTCGTTTCCTGCCCTGCTTTGCCCGTGCGGTTACCCGCAAACCAGCCAAGCGCCAGTCCGCCTAATAAGGCAAAAACCACCACGACAATGACAATCAACGGCTCCAACTGCCACCTCCAAAAAAGAACGAAAATGGAACATAGCCCGTGCAGGGCCGAGGTCAAGTGGCTTCGGTGATGTTCCGTCGCGATGTCTTAACCCGTGCGTAGCTAATCACACTCAGCGGTAGCAGAGCTACGTAAATGACGCCGACACCGATGAGTGCAACCCAGGGCGCCGCAACCAAGGTTGCGGTAAACAGGCCAAGGACCGCCAGCGCCATGAAACGCAGGCTGCGGCGCACCTTGATCGACGACCAACTATAGGTCGCGACATTGGAAATCATCAAAAGCGCGCACAGCAACAGCCACGGCGCAATGAAGCGATAATCGCGTACCCATTCAGCGCCGGTTTCAAACCAGATCATCATCGGCAACAAAGCCAGTGCTGCGCCTGGCGGCGATGGAACACCGGTATTAAAACCAGCGGACTTATGTGGCTGATTTTCGGTATCAATCTGTGCGTTAAACCTTGCCAGACGTAATGCAGCACACAGCACAAAAAATACCGATATGGTCCAGCCAAAACGCGGCATATCCTGCATGACCCACATATATATGACCAAAGCAGGCGTAGCACCGAAAGCAATCACGTCAGAGAGCGAATCCAGTTCAGCGCCGAAACGGCTTTCACCTTTTAACATGCGCGCGATACGGCCATCCATTGCGTCGAGAACGCCGGCAATAACAATGGCAGCAACCGCATTTTCCCAGCGCCCCTGCATCGCAAACCACGCGCCTGACAATCCTGTGCACAAAGCAAGCGCGGTCACTGCGTTCGGCGCAAGTGCGCGCAAGGATATGCCAGGACGGGAGGGATGCGCGCCCATCAATGCGCGACGGCGATTAGGTCCTGGTCAACGCCGATTTCGGCGAGAACAGTTTCCCCGGCAACGCAACGCTGCCCCTTGATAACGCGCGATGCTGTGCCATGCGGTAAATACACATCAACGCGGCTGCCAAAACGGATTAAGCCTACCCGCTGCCCATTGGCAACATTGTCGCCTTCTTTCACAAATGCGATGATGCGGCGCGCCACCAAGCCAGCGATTTGCGTAAAGCCGATGCGCACGCCATCGCTGCGTTCCACGAGGAAATGTTGGCGTTCATTTTCCTCGCTGGCCTTATCAAGGTCAGCATTGAGGAATTTGCCCGCGATATACACAACGCGCTTTATGGTGCCGCGAATAGGTGTCCGGTTGATGTGCACGTCGAACACGCTCATGAAAATCGACACGCGGGTCATTGGCTGGTCACCCAAGCCATCGGGCCCACGCAGTTCCGTTGGCGGAAGGACTTGTTCGATTAACGTAACAAGCCCATCGGCGGGCGACACGATAAACCGCTCATCGATTGGTGTCGTACGCGCGGGATCGCGAAAAAAGGCCAGCGTCCATATGGTGACGCCTGCCATTGGCCAAGCTAGTGTTTCCCAAGCCATAAAGGCGAAAAACAGGGTTATGCCCGCGGCGATAAGTCCGAACTTGCGGCCCTCAGGGTGGACGGGTGGAAACGACCATTTCGCAACCCCGGCGCCCCGGTTTGTCAATTCTTGTCTGCTCATGGGCCTTAGCTAGGGGATGCGCCGCCATCTTACAACCTAAGATACAATTTCAGCCATTTTCAGACAATATTGGCGATGCAGTTGAACAAACGGCAGACTTTGCTATGGCACCGCTCAACATCCCATCTCCCTAATGGAAAGTGCTTTCTACCATGGCAAAAATTAAGGTCAAAAACCCCGTTGTCGAGCTTGATGGCGACGAAATGACACGGATCATCTGGGAATGGATTCGTGAACGTCTCATTTTGCCATATCTTGATATTGATCTGAAATATTACGACCTTGGCATGGAATATCGCGACAAGACCAATGATAAGGTCACCGTCGATTCCGCTAACGCCATCCGCGAATTCGGCGTCGGTGTAAAATGCGCCACGATTACGCCAGATGAAGCGCGCGTCGAGGAATTCGGTCTGCAGAAGATGTGGAAGTCGCCCAATGGCACTATCCGCAACATTTTGGGCGGCGTAGTTTTCCGCGAGCCAATCGTCATCGACAACGTACCGCGCTTGATTCCGGGCTGGACGGACCCCATCGTGATTGGCCGTCATGCCTTCGGTGACCAATATCGCGCGACTGATTTCCTGGTTCCCGGCCCTGGTACGCTGCGTCTCGTATGGGATGGCGATGATGGGCAGAAAATTGACGAAGAGGTGTTTCGTTACCCCTCTCCGGGCGTTGCGCTCGCGATGTACAATCTCGACGATTCCATCCGCGACTTTGCCCGTGCCTCGTTGAACTATGGCGTGACTCGCGAATGGCCAGTATATCTGTCGACCAAGAATACGATCCTCAAATATTATGACGGTCGCTTTAAGGATCTATTCCAAGAAGTTTACGAAGCCGAATTCGCCGCAAAGTTCAAGGAATTGGGCATTGTCTATGAGCACCGTTTGATCGACGACATGGTCGCATCGGCTCTGAAATGGTCAGGCAAGTTCATTTGGGCGTGTAAGAATTATGATGGCGACGTGCAATCTGATCAGGTTGCACAAGGTTTCGGCTCACTCGGCCTAATGACCTCCATCCTGATGACACCAGACGGCAAGACCATTGAAGCAGAAGCCGCGCACGGCACGGTTACGCGCCACTATCGCCAGCATCAGCAAGGCAAGGCAACCTCAACCAACCCGATTGCGTCCATTTTCGCGTGGACAGGCGGTCTCAAATTCCGCGGTAAGTTCGACAATACACCCGAAGTTACGCGCTTTGCAGAAACGCTGGAAGAAGTCTGCATTCAGACCGTTGAAGATGGCCATATGACCAAGGATCTCGCGATTCTCATCGGCCCAGATCAAGCTTGGATGACAACAGAACAGTTTTTTGAGCAGGTTCGCGCCAATCTTGAAATCAAAATGGGCAGCTGGATGTAACGCCAGCGCATTTGAATATTTAGGAGCGCGGGGGGCAACTCCCGCGCTTTTTTATTACCCTGCCCTTTCTTTCTCATGCCGCCTGTGCGTAAATGCAGGCTATGGCAGGCGAACTACAAACAGAAGGCATTAGCGATCTGCTCGTCATATTGGGTGCGGCGGGCATAGTCATACCTGCGTTTGCCCGGCTTCGCATCACGCCCATCATTGGTTTTATATTGGTCGGAATAATGGTTGGCCCAATGGGACTTGGGTCTTTGGTGCCAATGTACCCAATGCTCGAATGGGTCACCATCACCAACCCAGAGGCTATTCATCCGATCGGCGAATATGGCATTATATTATTGCTGGTTTCCATTGGTCTTGAACTATCCTTCCGTAGATTATGGAAAATGCGGCGCTTGGTTTTCGGCGTCGGCGCGGCACAGTTATTTGGCGCGGGCCTGATTATCGCGGCTGGCTTATATGCGTTCGGATATGGCGCGACCGCCGCCATCGGCATTGGGGTTGCATTAGCGCTCTCGTCGACGGCTTTGGTAATCCCAATATCCGGCACGCATTCCGCCGTTGGTAAGTCCGCGCTGGCTATGTTGCTGTTCGAAGATTTGGCCATTGTACCGATTATATTCGTTTTGGGTGCGTTGGCGCCTCAAGCCGGTGCAGATTCATGGTCAGGTCTCGTCACCGTATTGTGGCAAGGTAGCCTTGTCATCATCGCCATGCTTGTGCTCGGCCGATTTTTCCTACCCCGCTTATTCGGACAAGCCGCACGCACAAAAAGCCCTGAGTTATTTGTATCGGTCAGCTTACTCGTCGTCATTGTTGCGAGCCTGGCGACAGGTGCAGTTGGCCTCTCGCCTATCGTAGGTGCAATGATCGCTGGGCTCTTAATCGCCGAGACCGATTATCATGCAGAAGTTGAGGTTATGACTGCGCCCTTCAAAGGGCTAGCGCTTGGTGTCTTTCTCATAAGCATTGGCATGCAGGTCGATTTGCGTTTCGTCGCCGCCAATTGGACCGCCTTGGTTGGCGCCGTGGCGGCGGTGGTGCTTGTTAAAGCCGCTGTGACGGCGATTTTGTTGAAATTGAACGGGGCACGAACGGGTACCGCAGCCGAAACAGGCGTCCTTATGGGCAGCCCGTCCGAAACAACCCTCATCGTATTAGGCGTCGCCGGCGCAGCGCAGATCATTGACGCTGCCACCGTTAATTTCTGGCAAGTGGCCACCGCAGTTGGCCTTACGATCACGCCGATATTGGCCCGCATCGGTCATGATATGGCCCGCCGTCTGGAATTACGCGAGAGCGATGAGGAGATATACGAACAAGACCCCACGCAAGATCCACGAACGGTCGTGATCGGCTTTGGCCGTGTCGGAAAGCTGGTGGCCGACATGCTGACCACGCATGGCCAGCCTTATGTTGCCGTGGAATCCGATGTCGACGCCGTAACTGCCGCGCGGCGCGCGGGCTACAAGGTTATTTATGGTGACATCTCAAGGCCCGAGACGTTGGATAAATTAAGTTTGGGTCATGCCAAGGCGCTCATCCTGACAATGGACCAACCTGTATTGGCCGAACATATCGTCAAGCGCGTTCGTAAATGGTTACCCGATATCACGATTGTAGCGCGCGCCCGTGATCCAGATCATGCCGCGCGGCTTTATCAAGCGGGCGTCACTGACGCCGTGCCCGAAACGCTAGAAAGCTCGCTTCAGCTATCAGAGGCAGTGTTAGTAGACCTTGGCGTTGCCATGGGCCCCGTCATCGCATCAATCCACGAAAAGCGCGACGAATTCAGGCGGCAGATTAAAGAAGCCGGAGGCCTTGAGGAGGCCCCCAAGCTCAAACTCACCACTTAACCAGCGATTTTCGCCTTTATCGCATCCAACGCTGCTTGCGCCAATTCGGCACCTGCAGGACCGCCGCCTTGCGCCATGTCGGGGCGGCCACCGCCGCCTTGCGCGCCCATGGCTTCCGTCGCCGCGCGCACAAGATCGGGCGCAGTTATGGCACCATGCAAGGCAGGCGAGACAGCAACCACAACCGTGTTGCTGTTTTCATTGGCGGCAATGATGGCCACGATGCCTGTGCCGATTTCCTTCATCTGATCATCCGCAAGGCCGCGCAGCATTTTTGGTTCAATGCCTGCGATAACTTGCCCCATGAAGGTGATATCACCGATTTGTTGGGCCTCGGCCTTTGGACCACCACCACCAGACAGCGCAAGCGCGGTCTTGGATTCGGACAGTTCCTTTTCCAACCGCTTGCGTTCGTTCATAAGCGTTTCGATACGCACGCTTACTTCGTCCGGCGCAGTCTTCAGCATTGCCGCGACATTCTTCAACTGCGTCTCACGGCCAACAAGCCATAAGCGCGCCGCCTCGCCTGTCAGCGCCTCGATACGGCGAATACCGCTTGCGACTGCGCCTTCGGAGATGACTGTGAACAAGGCGATGTCGCCCAAGGCGTTGACGTGCGTTCCGCCGCACAATTCCAACGAATAATGCGTGTCTTCGCTCTTGCCCATCGTCAGCACGCGGACTTCTTCGCCATATTTTTCGCCAAACAAGGCAAGCGCGCCCGCAGCGACGGCATCGTCTGGGGTCATCAACCGCGTCGTCACCGCATCATTGCCGCGGATTTGGGCGTTTACATCGGCCTCGATCATCGCAATCTCTTGTGGCGTCACTGCCTGGTTATGCGAAAAGTCGAACCGCAAGCGATCCGGCGCTACCATGCTGCCCTTTTGCGTCACATGCTCGCCCAAGCGATTCCGCAATGACGCATGCAGCAAATGCGTGGCGCTATGGTTCGCGCGCAACGCGTTGCGACGCTGCGTGTCGATTTTCAGCGTAACGAAGTCGCCGACTTTGATCTCGCCTGTGGCAATAGTGACTTGATGCGCATGTAGGCGGCCCAAGGGCTTTGCCGTATCCGTCACTTCGCCGCGCATATTGCTGCTGGAAATAACGCCAGCGTCACCCATTTGTCCGCCACTCTCGCCATAAAATGGCGTTTGGTTGGTGATGACCGTAACCGTGTCATTGGCGACCGCTGATTGCACTTCTGTGCCATCATTTACGAGCGCAACCACCTGTCCCTCGCCCTCATTGGCGGCATAGCCTGTAAACTCGGTGCTGCCGACGCGTTCGGCAATGTCAAACCAGACATCATCCGAAGCCTTTGCCCCGGAGCCCTTCCATGCAGCGCGCGCCATTGCTTTTTGCGTGTTCATCGCGGTTTCAAAGCCCGCCTGATCAATGCCAAAGCCTTGCGCACGCAACGCATCTTCGGTCAGGTCATATGGGAAACCATATGTGTCATAAAGCTTGAACGCCATGTCACCTGCCAAAACATCCCCCGGGGTCATGCCCGCGGTGGCTTCGTCGAGCAGCTTAATGCCCTTGTCGAGCGTCCGGCGGAACTGCGTTTCCTCTTGCTTCAACGTCGCCTCAATCATGGGCTGCGCGCGCAGTAATTCCGGATACGCTGCGCCCATTTCGGCGGCGAGGCTTCCGACCAAGCGGTGCATCAATGGCTCTTTTGCGCCAAGAATGTGCGCATGGCGCATCGCGCGGCGCATGATCCGCCGCAGAACATAGCCGCGGCCTTCATTCGACGGCATCACACCATCGGCGAGCAGGAAGCTGGTCGAGCGCAAATGGTCCGCAATGACGCGATGGCTGGCCTTTTGATCGCCAACCGCCTTTGTGCCCGTGAGCTCTTCCGACGCGTTGATCAATGCCTTGAACGTATCGGTGTCGTAATTGTCGGTTACGCCCTGCATGACGGCAGCGATCCGCTCCAGCCCCATGCCCGTATCAATAGACGGCTTGGGCAATGGCACGTCGGTGCCGTCGTCCTGCCGTTCAAACTGCATGAAGACCAGGTTCCAGATTTCGACAAAACGGTCGCCATCTTCATCCGGGCTTCCAGGAGGACCACCGAAAATATGGTCGCCATGGTCGTAGAATATCTCGCTGCACGGTCCGCACGGCCCAGTGTCGCCCATCGACCAGAAATTGTCGTTGGTTGAAATGCGGATGATGCGTTCCTCAGGCAGGCCGGCAATCTTACGCCACAGTTCGAAAGCCTCATCATCGGTGTGATAGACGGTGGTCGTTAACCGCGCGGGGTCAAGCCCCCATTCCTTGGTCAACAATGTCCAAGCATGGGTAATCGCCTGCTCTTTGAAATAATCGCCAAAAGAAAAATTGCCGAGCATTTCAAAAAACGTGTGGTGCCGCGCCGTGTAGCCCACATTATCGAGGTCGTTATGCTTGCCCCCTGCCCGCACGCATTTCTGGCTTGAGGCTGCACGCGGCGTTTCACGGCTTTCAAGGCCCGTGAACACGTTCTTGAACGGCACCATGCCAGCATTGACGAACATCAATGTCGGGTCATTATAGGGCACAAGCGGCGCAGACTGCACTATGTCATGATTGGCACCACCGAAATAATCGAGGAAGCCGCGGCGAATATCATTAGTCGATGTCATAATGACAGCGACTTAGGGAACGACTCGCCGCGCTGCAAGCCGGATATGCAGTTTGCAGGCACCATCATGCATAGGCATAGGGCCCGCCCTTTTGCAGGGCAGCTTGATATGCTGGGCGGGCATGGATTTTTTCAACAAAAGCAGTGAGGTTTGGCAGATTCGCCGCGCGGCCCATTTTGACCGCAACTTCGGCCGGAAAGCTCATCATGAAATCCGCGCCCGTAAGGGCATCCCCCACAAACCAGCCCGTCGCCTTCAAATTGTCGTCCATGAACGCAAAATGGCTTTCAAGCTGCTGATTGATGCGCGGATGCAAGGGCGCCGCAGCATCGCCCAGACGTGCCGTGTACAAGTTCAGCAAAATCGGCGTCATCGCCGAGCCTTCGGCAAAATGCATGAACTCCAGATAGCGGATGTGCGCTTCTGTACCGCGGGCAGGAACAAGGTGCTCCCCATTATGCCGCGCGCACAGATATTCAACGATTGCGCCGGATTCGTAAATGACTTTACCGTCATCTTCTATCAACGGTGATTTACCCAAAGAATGGACCTTCATTAGCGCTTCTGGCGCAAGATTGGTGACGGCATCACGGGTATGATGGCGAATTTCATAAGGAAGGTTCAGCTCTTCGAGCAGCCACAAGATGCGTTGCGAACGCGAATTGTTGAGATGGTGTACGATGATGGGCATATCTGCTTCCTTATAGATGGTCGTAATTTTGATGCATTTGCGCGGAAATTTCGCGCACCAACTTGGCGGCAACGATGGCCGTTATGTCGTTCACGTCGCGCGCAGGATTCAGTTCAACGATATCTGCGCCGACGATCTGCGCACTTTGTTTGGAAATAATGGACAGGACTTCGCGGACCGTTAAGCCACCGGGCTCTGGATGCGCCACGCCGGGCGCTTCGGACGGGTCGATGCCGTCAAGGTCAACACTGATGTATATCGGGCCGCTAAGGATCGGCACCATATCGACCTCGAAGTTCAGCATCGGCAGAATATCGACATTGCAACGCGCTGCTTGATCGCGGCAGTGTTTGTTCAATGTCCGAATGCCGACCTGAACGATATGCTTTGCATGGCCGCCTTCCAATATGCGTGCAAAGGGCGAGGCATGGCTGCGCGGATTGCCTTCAAAATCGGCATATAGATCGGGATGGGCGTCAAAATGCAGGATGTTCAGCGGTCCATGCCGCGCCGCCAGCGCCGCAACTACGGGGTAGCTCACCGCATGATCCCCGCCAAGTAACAGCGGGATAGCATCTATGTCTAAGCTCTCGGTCACGGCCCGTATGATCGATGCATCATCTGCAGCGCAGTCAACGTTCGATAAGGGCAAATCGCCGAGATCTTTGAGGTTGACGTCTGTGCCAATTTCAAGACCGGATTGCGCGGATAAATTCCCCCGGTCGCTCCACAATGCCGCGCGGATGGCTGGTGGAGCCAAGGCCGCGCCGCGTTCGAACGAGCTGTTCTGGTCGGTCGGTAATCCTATGAGATGAATGACGGGATGCATGCAGGCAGTAGTGGCCTAGCCAGCCTGCCTGTCAAGATATTAGCGCGCACTGCCGCCCATACAGCCTGAACCTCGACGGCACCTCCACCTCAAAACAAAATGACCCGCCCCAGGGTGGACCGGGGCGGGCCGAAAGCAGCGGCCTCAGGCAAGGCCACGCTTGTTCGTAAAAATCCTAAACGTCGTCGTCCGCATCTGGCCCTGTCATCAGGACCTCTGCGACTTCTTCGGTCTTCCCGCGAATGGCGGCTTCCAATCGCGCCGCTACCTCCGGATTTTCTGTCAGATAGCTTTTCGAATTCTCGCGACCTTGGCCAATGCGGATCGAATCATAGCTAAACCAGCTACCCGATTTTTCGACCAACCCGGCCTTTACGCCCAGATCAAGCAGCTCACCCGTTTTGGAGATCCCTTCGCCATACATGATGTCAAATTCGACTTGCTTAAATGGCGGTGCAACCTTGTTCTTCACAACCTTCACGCGGGTCGTGTTGCCGACAATATCTTCACCTGCCTTGATCTGGCCTGTGCGACGGATGTCCAAACGTACCGAAGCATAGAATTTCAAGGCATTACCACCCGTGGTCGTTTCTGGCGAACCGTACATGACACCAATCTTCATACGAATCTGGTTGATGAAGATAACCATGCAGTTTGACCGACTGATCGAACCGGTAATCTTGCGCAGCGCTTGGCTCATCAAACGGGCTTGCAGGCCCACATGGCTGTCGCCCATTTCACCTTCGATTTCTGCGCGCGGTACAAGTGCCGCGACCGAGTCGATGACGATGATGTCCACCGCGTTTGAACGCACCAAAGTGTCTGCAATTTCAAGCGCTTGCTCGCCAGTATCTGGCTGGGACACAATCAAATTGTCGACATCCACGCCAAGCTTCTTGGCATAAGCGGGGTCAAGCGCATGTTCTGCGTCAATGAATGCAGCTGTACCGCCAGCCTTTTGCGCCTCGGCAATCACATGCAGGGTCAATGTCGTCTTACCCGAACTTTCAGGACCATAAATTTCAATCACGCGCCCCTTGGGCAAGCCACCAATGCCTAGCGCGATGTCCAACCCAAGCGAACCCGTCGACACAGCATCAATACTAATCGCCTCACGACTACCCAGCTTCATCGCTGAGCCCTTGCCGAATGCGCGATCAATCTGCGCCAAGGCCGCTTCTAGGGCCTTTTCACGTTCCGAATTTTTCATACCGTTTGCCTGATTCCCATCAATTATCTTGAGACTTGCTGCCATTTTTCCACTCCTTAGCGTCATGCCTATTCCGAAAAACTTCCCCGGAACACCACTTATGTACGCGTTCTGTTCTCAAAGAACAAGAGTGGAACAAAAAAATTTACATGTTCTATTTCAATATCTAACCTCATTACCCTATGCAAGCGCGTCTTGAACCGCTTCGGCAATTTGCTGGACGGAAAAAGGCTTAGCCAAGAACGCGACATTGTCGAGGCTGATCGTTTCCCGCAATTGTTCCTCGGCATAACCAGATATGAACAGCAAACGGACATCCCCATAAGTTTTGCGCAATCGCTGTGCCATCGATGGGCCATCCAAATGCGGCATTACGACATCGGATATAACCAAATCATAACGCTTTCCGTCGGCAAAGAGCTTCAGTGCTTGCTCACCATCGCTCGCGGTTTCCACCACATAACCCTGCCGGACAAGCGCCCTTTCGGCCACCGCGCGCACCATATCCTCGTCTTCAACGATTAATATCCGGCCGCTGCCCCAAAATTCCTTTTGTATGTAAGATTCGCGCTTGCCACTGTCAGGCGCGGGGACATCGCCCCGATAGGCCGGCAAGAAGATGTCAAACCGTGTTCCATTCCCCAGTTGGGAGTCTGCAAAAATAAACCCGCCAGATTGTTTGACGATACCATAAACAGTCGACAGACCAAGCCCCGTGCCTTTGCCCAATTCCTTGGTCGTGAAAAACGGTTCGAAAATTTTCGACAGATTTTCCTTAGGAATGCCAACGCCGCTGTCTTCGACAGATAATTGGACATAATCACCGACTGGTAAAAGTTCCCGACCCATAGCGGCAACTTCGTGTTGGCTGACAGCCGCTGTGCGGATGTGTACGACGCCACCCTTGGGCATGGCATCACGCGCATTCACGCCCAAGTTGACAATGACTTGTTCAAGCTGCCCCGGGTCAGCCCGCACTGCGCCAACACCGGCTCCATGTTGCACCTCAAGCTGCACTGTCTCGACCAAAAGCCGCTTTAACAAGTTGGATACATCGGCCACCACATTGGCGAGTTGCAAGATTTGTGGACGCAAGGTCTGCTGACGCGAAAAAGCCAACAACTGGCGCGTCAGGCTGGCTGCACGGTTGGAGTTATTCTTGATCTGCTGAATATCGTCATAATCGCCGTCCCCGGGCTTATGGCGCATCAACATCAGGTCGCAATAGCCAATGATCGCAGTTAGGATATTATTAAAATCATGCGCAACACCCCCCGCAAGCTGACCGATGGATTCCATCTTTGTCTGCTGCGCAACTTGGCGTTTCAATATAATCTCTTCGCTATCATCCTTCAGCCCGAGCAACACCGCAGCCTCACCCAATCCGCGCACCCCTGCGATCGATAAAGCGATCACCTCGTCCGGCCGCTCTTTCAGCCGGATAGCAATATCACCAGAGGTCATTGACCTGCGGCTATAGCGGCGAATGCTCTCGAGCACCGCGCCCTTATCTTCATTGATAACAAGGTCGGCAGGATAAGGTGGGAGTATATGTGCCTCAACGCCTAGAACGCGCGCAAAGGCGTCATTGGCAAATAGAAACCGTCCATCGCGATCAACCAGGGCAAGCCCCAGAGGAAGCGTCGATAGCAATTGTTCCACATGTGCCAGCGCCAAGCCGCGATCCATTTTCGCGCTTTCTTCGTCGACCGCTAGCAAAAGTGCCGTACTTTCGGCATTTTGTTCGCTTAATGGCACCTGCAGCAACCGGATCGGCAAACCCCAGAGCCCTTCACTTTCAAAGTACACGCTGCCTTTTTCATCCATCCGGACAAAATCGGCAAAGAGCCGACCAAGAATAGGCCGCTGATCCGCGCTGGCCGCGCGTGATGCAAAAGCGTCATTGGCCGCACACACTCTGCCATCGGCAGTCACGGCGAGGGCCATCACACCGCTACTGGACATGGCCACGCCGATATGCCCAGTGATCATCTCAATCGCGCGGCGTTCAATGTTGATCTCCTCCACCGCCACCAAATGCCACAACAGATATTCGTCGGCTATGCCTGCACGAGTGACTTTCACGCTATAGGTCAGGTCCTCATTTACGATCGCGGCGATATCAGCGTTTCCGTCGCGCCATGCCACCTGAGCCGCGGCTTCCAGTAAGGCGCGATTAGCATTATCGTTTCCAACATCTAGTGGAGCTTTCAATCCCGGAAAGGCAGTGGTGAAATGGTTATTCGCGCAGACCAGCTGACCCGCCCGGTCGCTGATCGCAATGGCGGCATTACTCATCTCAATCGCGGCATGGGTTATCGACCAGTCTGGCACTGAAAACGCAGGCGCACTTTCAACAGCAGGTCTGGCGCGAAAGTAATGGATCAGCCCAACCGACGCCAAAATGGCACCAGCACAAGAGCCTAGCAGCACAATATTTTCGGTCGTAAACCACAGAATTGCGAGCGACAATAAGGTCGTCAGCGCCAAGATTCCGAGCTTTTGCAAATCCCGTCGTGAAGATAGCTCGACATCCCCGCCAAGTATCTGAACATCAGTCGGCGGCGATATCTTGCTCAAAACGGCCCCTCACCTGATAAGATCATGCTATTCAAACTTAACGCAAAACTACCCTGTCCTTGGGCTGGAACGCATCGCGTGATTTGTCAAGATTTCGTAATTGCCATAGCGGTTCTGCCGCAAACCCGCCGACCTTCATTTGCCCGACGGAAATGACTTCGATCGACGACGCCATTTGGCACTGATCCGCCACCGCCAGAACCACGCGGCGACAAAGTAACCGACGACCGCAGCACCGATTGAAATAATGGCGAGCCCAGCAATCCCCTGAACAAGTGCAAGAGGCGCCTCGTTCCAAACATAGTCGCCCCAAGCCGATAAAGGCGCGGCTGTTTCAATGAGTTCGTAAAAGCGACCAGAACCATTATTTAACCGCAAAACGGATTCACCGACATAGATCGACCCGAACAGGATGAACGGCGTAGTCGCTGGCATACTAAGGAAGGTCATCGCCGCGCCAATGGGAATATTGGCGCGGAATGGCAGTGCCAATAAGGCTACGCCAGCAATTTGGATACCTGGTATCAACAGGAAAATGCCGACCAGCAAACCTAGCGCGACGCCGCGCGGAACCGAACGGCGGGTGAAACGCCACAACGCCGGATGAAAAACGCGTTGCGCAAAAGGACGCAGAAAACGACTACGTTCAAAGCTGTCGCGCGTCGGCGCTTGCTTGTTAAACCAGGCGTTAAATTTGCTCATCCGCGATCCCGCATGATTCGTCCTTGTTCCCGCTTCCAATCGCGCTCTTTTTCGGTCGCACGTTTGTCTGGGGCTTTTTTACCCTTTGCAAGGGCCAGCTCCACTTTCGCCCTACCCCTGCCGTTAAAATAAATCGAGAGCGGAACGAGCGTCATACCCTGCCGCATCACCGCGCCATGCAGCTTATTTATTTCACGTTCATTAAGGAGCAATTTGCGCGGGCGCTTTGGTTCATGATTGAACCGGTTGCCGTGGCTGAATTCGGGAATATTGGCATTAATCAGCCAAATTTGATCATCGCGAACTTCGGCATAGCTCTCAGCAATTGAGCCTTCGCCAAAACGTAAGGATTTCACTTCAGTGCCTGTCAGGACGATGCCAGCTTCATATTTGTCATCAATATGAAAGTCATAGCGCGCCCGCCGGTTTTCAGCGACCGTTTTAACTTTGTTAAATGCTTCCGGCTTTGGACGAGTCATTAAATGAGGCCTGCATTCTCCAAAGCGGCATCAACCTGACGACAACTCGCCTCACTCGGCGGGGTCATGGGTAAACGCAACTCCGTTGGAAAGCCTTCGATGACGCGAGACAAAGCATATTTTATTGGACCGGGGGACGCATCGGAAAACAATGCCAAATGGAGGGGATAGAGCTTGTCATTCAGCTCACGCGCCAAATCATAGTCACCCGACGAACAAGCCGCCTGAAACTCTGCGCATAGCTTTGGCGCAACATTCGCCGTCACCGAAATACAGCCTTTCCCACCTGCCGCGTTGAACGCGAGAGACTGTTCATCGACGCCGGACAACAGACAGAAATCCAACCCACAAGCCAAACGATGGTCGGTGACGCGCGGCATGTCGCCGCTGGCATCCTTGATACCAATGACGGTCGGTAGCTTTGCCAGACGAGCGACGGTTTCAGGCTTAATGTCAGTCACCGTGCGCGCCGGCACATTGTATAGCAAAATCGGCAAATCGTTCTTTTTCGTCATATGCTCGAAATGCGCGTAAATGCCCTCTTGATTTGGCCGGTTGTAATAAGGCGCAACCACAAGTCCAGCGGCAGCACCGCTCTTCTTGGAAAAATTGAGATGCAGGATAGCGTTGTTGGTATCGTTTGAACCGCAACCGGCAATAACAGGCACGCGCCCAGCGGCTTGTTCAATGCATACCTCAATGACCCGATGATGCTCCGCATTAGACAGCGTCGACGCCTCACCTGTGGTCCCGGCTGGCACAAGAGCGTTCGAACCTTGCTCGATTTGCCAATCGATCAATGCACGGAAATGCTTTTCGCTAAACGTTCCGTCGCAAAAAGGAGTCACTAGAGCCGGTATTGATCCGGAAAACATATGATATGACTTTCATTCTGATTCAAATTGAACGCTAAGGCTAACATAGTCGGTTGTTCAGCGATTGATAAGGTTGGGGTCCATAATATGTCCAGCATGGTAAAGCATCTCATTTCGGCATCCGTAATCATTATTCCATTAACCGTGTCTGCATCGGCACAACAATCTGACGGAATTGTATGGCAAAGCGGTACCGGACAAATATCCGCGCCATCCGTACAACCACTTTCGCCACCCGTGATTTACGACCCAAGTGAGGGAAAAATCCCTGCCGCGCTGCAGCGTTGGAAAATGTTAAGCGCCCCGGGCAACTATAGTTTTAACGACTATGCCTCCTTTTTGATGCTTTACCCCGATTGGCCAAATGCCGATGACATGCGCAAAAAGACTGAACAGACTATAAATCCGCTGTCTTACTCTCCTAACCAAGTTGTCGCTTTTTTTGACCGCTTGCCGCCAATTACCAATGAAGGCCGCGCAAAATTTGCCTTGGCGCTGGATACCATTGGCGACAAGGCTCGCGCAACGGCACAGGCGCGCGAGGCATGGCGCGGCGGCGTCTTGAGCGATGAAGATGAAGCAAGGGTTTTCCGCATTGCCCGCGGCACGCTGACATCCGCTGACCATGATGCACGGGTCGACCGGCTGCTGTGGTCAGGATCGACGCGCGGCGCTGAACGCTGGATCGCGCTTACCTCGCCGCAGCGTCGCCCTGCATTTGTGGCGGCGCTTGCAACACGGATGAAGGCACCCGATGCCGATTTGAAGGTGCAAGAGGCCGGTGCTTTAGCGAACAGCGAAGCCAGTCTTCTGGCGGCGCGGGCGGATGCGATGCGCGCCGCTGGGAACGGCCTGGCTGTGCGCCAAATGCTTGCAAACCGAGGAAATCTGGACGCACCAGTCCCTGTGCTAAAGGATTGGTACCAATTGCTGCTTACGCATGCACGCGCGGCCGAAAATGATGGCCAATATGACGTCGCATACCGCATCGCCTCCCGTGTGGATGACGCCGTTCCCGCTGGCGTTGCCATGGCCGACCAGGATCTCGCTACGCGTGATCGATATACCAGTATCACTTGGTTGGCCGGATCGGTGGCTATGGACCGCTTGGGCCGTCCTCGTGACGCCGTGAGCATGTTTGAACGTTATGCTAAGGCTGCCAAATCAGCGCAAACCCGATCAAAGGGCTTTTATTGGGCGGGCAAGGCCGCAGCGAAGGCCGGAGACCCGATGACCGCCACGCGTTATTATGAACAAGCGGCTGCATATTTTGAAAGCTTTTTTGGCCAATTGGCCTTGGAACGGCTTCGCCGCCCCTTACCGCAAGTACCGCGCGTAGCCGTTACCCCGCCTGTGCTTAAGGACGGTAATGTCCCCCCTGTGCATTTGGCAGCCGCGCTCGCCGCAAAATATGGCAGCTGGCGTGACCAGAGCAACTTTTTCAGAGCCATTGCCCGTCACGCGGATGAACGTGACGAATATACGGCGGCACTTGGCCTTTCGCAAAAGCTTGGCCGCCCGGATCTGGCAGTGATGGCAGGTCGCGCAGCGCGCAGCGATGGTATCCCCGATTTGCTGGGTAACAGTTACCCCACCGTTAATGTTCCGGAGGCGCATAGCCAGACTTGGACGCTCGCCCATGCAATCATGCGTCAGGAAAGCCAGTTTGACCGGGCCGCCGTAAGCCACGCCGGGGCCCGCGGCCTGATGCAGTTAATGCCCGGAACCGCGCGGGAAACATCGGGCAAAATCTCAATGGCCTACCGTCCCGATGCGCTGACCGTTGATACCGATTATAACATCGCCTTGGGTGCCACTTATATTGAGCGCATGCTCGATTATTATGACGGAAGCTACCCCTTGGCCATCGCCGCATATAATGGCGGTCCGGGTAATGTGAACAAATGGCTCCGCGCCTATGGCGACCCGCGTACAGGCAGCATCGATATCATGGATTGGATCGAGAAAATCCCGCTCAGCGAAACCCGTGATTATGTTTATCGCGTTTTGGAAAATGCGGTGATGTACGATCATCTCCATCCCGAAAAGGCTCGGGTGCGGTCATCTACGCCACTGAGCACCTATTTGGGCAAGTCAACGCTGGGTTGATAAGCGTCCGTTCGTAACGACCATTATTGAGGCAACGCGCGGTGGTATGGCACCTATGGCGGCTCGACTCTCCGCAACCCGAAAGGCTAAGGCAAAGGCATGGCCGAGCGCACCAACCCGATAACCCCAGCCGGATTCGCGGCCTTACGCGAACGCTATGAACAATTGTTTGCCATCGACCGCCCAGCAGTCGTCGAAATCGTCCATTGGGCCGCAGGCAATGGCGACCGAAGTGAAAATGGGGATTATATCTATGTCCGCCAAAAACTTCGCGTGATTGACCGAGAATTGGGTCAATTGTCGAAAAAAATGAAAGCGGCACAAATCCTTGACCCGTCCAAGCAAGAAGACCGAAGCCGCATATTCTTTGGCGCTTGCGTGACGATTGCCGATGTTGACGACATACACCGCACGATCACAATCGTCGGCGATGACGAAGCCGATGCCAGCAATGGTCGAATTGGTTGGAATGCGCCGCTTTCGCGCGCCTTACGCGGGTCGCGTGTGGGTGATGTCAAAACCGTGAATTTGCCCACCGGCCCCAAAGAATGGGAAGTGGTCAGAATAACATATCCCTGATTTAAAATAATAAATTCTTTGACTCTGTCCCGATAGCATAATATTTCAGTAGCATGTGATACACGCGTACCGTCATTAGACGGGCTCTAACATTGATGGTGGAAAGCCTATGAAAGTTGGTCTTTGGTTCATTTTCATTGCTGGCTTGGTGGCGAGTGATGCGGCTTCAGCGCAACACGAACTTGTGTTGCAAAGATTAAATCAAGAGAACGCCGAGCACACCACGTTGTCTGAAACAGACGCCCAAAAGGCAGTTTTGGATAAATTTCGGGAAATTTCACTATCGAAGGGTGCGTGCGTTCCCACCAGCGTAAAAATAGAAGCACCTATTGCAATAACGGGCGACCCTCTCTTTTTCGGCCTGGTGCTGTCAGGAAAGGTTAAAAACGTCTGGCGGGTATACGCTGTATTTGAAGGTTGCGGCAATAAAAGCATCCAACGGTTTGCGGTATTGGATGCGGCAGACAATAATCGCCTAGCCGTTTTTGTTAATCAGGGACGGTCAAATACTTCACTGAAGATTATGCAAGACACCGCTCCAATGGCAGGCATTCAGGCGACCGTAGGGGCAAGAAAGCTCCAACCGGAATGCAATGGCACTGATATGGAGCTAATGTCTACTCAAGTTGTTAATGAGGGTGAAGGACTTGGACCGGAAGTTTACGGAACCCGATACACAGGCAGTTGGACCGAAAGTTGGAGATTTAAAACCTGTGGAGTTAGCTTTGATGTGCCGATCCTGTTCACCGCTGATGGCGATAGGGGAGCTTACACAAATATCAAAGGTGAGGCTGTTCGCGAAGCCGTCGTTCAGCCATAAAAAATGTCACATTAACGACCACGAAACACAGATTTGGCGAGCTGAGCAATTTCCGAAGTGATTTCCGGAAATTCCTGCGGAACGCTCTTCTTTAATTCTGCAATCACATGCGAAAGGACCGCTATCCGTGCCGCCTTTTGATTATTTCCGTCGATAACGGTCCAAGGTGCCCAAAGCGTGTGCGTGCGCACGAACATATCGTTAAGCGCGCCGAGATAATCGGCCCGCTTTTCGCGATTGCGAAAATCTTCTGCCGTGACTTTCCAGCGTTTTGAAGGATCATCAAGCCTTTCAACCAACACCTTGTCCTGTGTTTCGGCGGTCACATGCAGGAATATTTTGATGATCTTGGTGCCGATTTCACTTTGCCGGGATTCAAATTCGTTGATTTCGTCATAGCCGCGCCGCCATTCGTCTTCAGTGCAAAATCCCTCGACACGCTCCACAAGCACGCGGCCGTAATGACTTCTGTCCCAAATGCTGATTTCCCGCTTGCCAGGCAATTTATTCCAGAAGCGCCAAAGGAAATGCTTATCCTTTTCCTCTGATGTCGGCGCAGAAATCGGGAAGACCTGATAAAAACGCGGATCAAGTGAAGAGGTCATCCGCTTAATAGCACCGCCCTTGCCCGCGGCATCCCAGCCTTCGAAAATGATTAATGTACGCGCTTCATGCAGAATATGCAGAGCCTGTATATCTGACAAGCGATCCTGAAGGCTTTTCAGGTCCTATTCATATGCCCCGTCATATAATTTACCGACTTCAAACTGGGAAAGGTCAATGGACATGCCTGCTTTCCAGCATCTATTGCACTGACAAACAAGCGAAAGCACAGATCTGTCCGCAAAAGGGGCAGATCCTTCTCTTCATCCCATCTCTAAAATCAGGCCTTGGGCGGCTGTTCCACGACGCGAATGTTCAATTCGCGCAGTTGCTTGGCCATGGCTGGCGACGGCGCACCCATTAAAAGGTCTTCCGCCCGCTGGTTCATTGGGAACAGCGTAATTTCGCGCAGATTTTGCACGCCGCACAACAGCATGACCATCCGGTCCACCCCTGCAGCCATGCCGCCATGCGGTGGCGCGCCAAATTGGAACGCGCGATACATGCCGCCAAAGCGTTCCTCAACATCAGCCTGCGTCAGTCCAGTGAGTTCGAAAGCTTTGACCATCAAATCGGGGTGTTGGTTCCGGATTGAACCTGAGGCAAGCTCATAGCCGTTACAGACCATGTCATATTGATACGCCTTGATGGTGAGCGGGTCCTGCGTTTCTAGCGCCTGTAGCCCTCCCTGAGGCATTGAGAAGGGGTTATGGGCAAAGTCGACCTTTTTGTCTTCCTCGCTCCATTCGTAGAAAGGGAAATCAATAATCCAGCAGAAACGGAAAGCGTCTTTTTCAATGAGGTCAAGCTGCTCACCGGTCCGCGTACGCGCGGCGCCAGCCAATTTTGCCGCTTGCTCTTCCTTGCCCGCGGCAAAGAAGCAACCATCGTCTGGACCAAGTCCAATGGCATCATACAGCGCGCACATGCCTTCTTCACCATGATTTTTGGCAATTGGACCGCCAAACTCGCCACCCTTACGGGTAACATATCCAAGGCCTGCATGGCCTTCGCTGCGCGCCCATTCGTTCATGTCGTCGAAGAATTTACGGCTCTTGTCCGCTGTCTTGGGGGCAGGAATCGCACGGACGACGCCGCCGCCTTCAACAATGCGCTCAAACAGGCCAAAGCCCGATGTCTTAAAATGGTCGGTAACGTCGTGGATGATCAACGGGTTGCGCAAATCTGGCTTGTCAGTGCCGTAATCCAGCATCGCCTTGGAATGCGGAATGCGCGGGAACTGCCCTGCTGGGGTTACTTTTTTGCCATCGGCGAAGGCTTCAAACACACCTGCCATCACTGGTTCCATCGTGTCCCAGATTTCTTCCTGCGTGACAAAGCTCATTTCCAGATCAAGCTGGTAAAATTCGCCCGGCAGTCGGTCGGCGCGCGGGTCTTCATCGCGAAAGCATGGTGCAATCTGAAAATAACGGTCGAAACCTGCGACCATTAACAACTGCTTATACTGCTGCGGTGCTTGCGGCAGTGCGAAAAATTTGCCGGCGTGGATGCGGCTTGGGACAAGGAAGTCACGCGCACCTTCGGGGCTCGATGCCGTCAGGATAGGCGTCGAATATTCGGTAAAGCCGATATCTTCCATACGACGGCGCGTTTCGCGAATGATCTGCGTGCGCTTGACGATATTGGCGTGCAAGGTTTCGCGGCGCAAATCTAGGAAGCGGTATTTCAAACGTGTTTCTTCAGGATATTCTTGCTCACCCGCGACAGGCAAAGGCAGTTCTTCCGACTTGCTCAAAACGGTTACGCTGCGGGCAAAGACCTCAATTTGGCCAGTTGGCAGGTTTGCGTTCACTGTGCTCGCGCTGCGGGCCTTCACATCACCATCAATTGTGATAACGCTTTCAAGGCGCAAAGCTTCCAAGATCGGTAAAGCGGGGCTGTCGGTATCGGCCACGATCTGCGTCATTCCATAATGGTCCCGCAGGTCGACAAACAGCACGCCGCCATGGTCGCGCTTACGGTGGACCCAGCCCGATAGGCGGACGGTTTCGCCTACATGGGTCTCGCGGAGTTCAGCGCATTTGTGCGTACGATAAGCGTGCATTGTTTACTCAATTCAAAAAAGCTGTGGAAAGCCGGCCTGTCAACAGCGCAGCGGCACTTTGTCAAGTCGTGAATGGGTGCTACGGCGATACCCAATGCAGATTCATCCACTTATCACCGACAGCAAACGCCTCGCCGAATTTTGCGCACGCCTTGCACAATCGCCTTTTGTTGCGGTCGACACCGAATTTATGCGGGAAAATACATATTATCCCGACTTATGTTTGGTTCAGCTGGCAGACGCCCATGAGGCCGCCGCAATTGACCCGAAGGCGGAGGGTCTGGACCTGACACCAATGCTTGAGCTGCTGTGCGAAAATGAGGATGTATTGAAGGTTTTCCACGCTGGTGGGCAGGATATCGAGATATTCTTTAACCTGACCGGCAAAACCCCGCACCCCATGTTCGACACGCAAATTGCCGCCATGGCGCTGGGTCAGGGTGAGCAAGTCGGTTATTCCAACCTCGTCGACCTGTGGATGGGTATCCAGTTGGACAAGGGCGCCCGCTTTACCGATTGGTCACGCCGTCCTTTGGATAAGCGTCAAATCGATTATGCAATTGCCGATGTGACGCATTTGTCGGTTATCTTTCCGATGATGCTTGAAAAGCTTAAGGCTACTGGTCGGGGTGCGTGGTTGAACGACGAGATGGAACGCATTTCCGACGCTGCCAATTATCGCAATGACCCGGAAAACGCATGGGCGCGGATTAAAGTGCAGTCGCGCAAACCCGAAGTACTTGGCCGCCTACAAGCTATGGCGGCGTGGCGCGAGAAAGAAGCGCAGCGCAAGAATATCCCGCGTGGGCGCATCATGAAAGATGAAACGCTGGCCGACATCGCCGCGCATCCGCCCAAAAGTCAGGCCGATCTGCCTAAAGTCCGCGGTTTATCGCCTGCATGGCGTGACAATGACATTGGTGCACGTCTGATTGCGGTGATTGAGGCAAGCCAGCCAATGGCGCGTGACGATTTACCTGACCGCGCCCGCTCGTCACCCGGCGGTGGCAAGGATGTTGGGCTGGTTGCAGACCTGCTGAAGCTATTGCTCAAAATACGGTCACGTGAGATCAATGTGGCCCCGCGCTTGATTGTGCGGACAGAGGAGCTTGAACGCTTGGCTGCTGGTGAGCGCGAAGACCTTGAAGTGTTAACGGGGTGGCGTTTTGACCAATTCGGGCGCGACGCTCTGGACCTTGTCGAAGGGCGGTTGGCCTTTGCCGTCGTCAATGGCAAGCTCAAGATGACCCTGACACATGAACAAGACATGGTGCGGGAAACCGAGACTTAGATTAACCTTCCAGAACTTTTTTTACCAAATTCAAGTTTACGGGCGCATTTTCCGAGAGCGCCATGGCATTTGCGGATCGCGCAAATTTTTCAATGGCAACATAGCTACGTTCGATACGTCGCTTCACATAGCTTAAGGCATCGATGCTAATCGCTGCCCCCCGGTCAGCGAGCTGTTTTTGCAGCAATTGCTCAATCATCTCATCATCGGGCGGCGCGATATCGAGCAACATGGCCGCGCCTAATCGCGACTGCAAATCAGGGAGTGCGATATTCCATTCCGCAGGTTGCCAACGCGATATCAGCAATAACGGCACGCCGCTCTCTTGCGAACGGTTCCACGCGTTGAAAAGTGTTTCGTCAGAACACGCCTCGGCTTCATCGATGACCGAACCATTCTGTCCGGAAAAATAGCGCGCCATTAGCGTTTTTCCGGAGCGCGCAGGCCCCGTCAAAATGGCGCAGCGTTTCGCCCAGCCCGCAACGCTAGACAACCCGGCAAAGGCGGCCGCGTTCGAATCCGTGATGATGAGGCTGGACGACGCGCCACTACGCAATTCGTCCAAGGGCAAGGCAATTTGACGCATCGACCCGCTAAATGCGCTTATGGCCGGGGTTGCGGTGCGGTAGGGGCCTGCCCCTCTGGCACAATGGATCTGACGACGTCATCAAGCGATGGCCCGGCAGGACCTTGCAAAGGTGCGCCGGTTTGATCCCCAGTCGCAGTATCTTCGATTTCGCTCTCCAAATCCTCTCCCTCGATAACTTCGGGTTCAAGAACAAGCGATGCATCCGCCCGCAGGCGGCCTGAGTTCAAGGCCGATTGGAACAATTGATCCATCCGCAATACGGCTTGATCCATCATCGCAGGAATGCCAGCTTCACTCGTCGTACGCAGCGTGAACGCACCCAAAAATCTGTTATCCGGACCATAACGCGCCGAGAAACGCCCTATAACTGGACCACCGGGCCATTGCCGTTCAATCCGCGCGATCGGAATGATGACGTCCGCCGCACCGAATTGGTCAAGGATCGTGCGCCACCAAATGCGGCTACGGCGTTCCGGTTGGCCCGCATTCAACAAAAGCGACTCGCCGCCTGCCCCGCTTGGGCGGACATAATCGATTGTGCTGTCTGCGGTACGAAATTTGGCCCAGCTCCGTTGCCATGATGTGCGCTGTTCAAATACCATAGGGGCGCCTGCGGAATAAGTGATGGGTAATAACATCAAAGGCGCAGAACGCCTTGTAACCCCGCTGACGCCCAACAACTGCCCGGCGCGCGCGCGGTCAAACAGGACGCCGAGCTTTGCAACATAACGGCGTGGGCCGATTTGTTCTTGCTCCACGACAATGGCGGCCGTGATGCCATCCAATGTCGAATCGGACAAGCTAGCCCCTGCTTCATTATGGGTTTTGCGCCACAATGCCGCCCATGCGACGCGCTGTGCCTGCTCCCACCCTTTTTTTCGTGCGTCAAAAGCGTTGTCACCAACCACATTGACTGAAACGCCGGTAACTTCAAAGTCGCCGGCACTCGCAATCGGTGCAATACCGCGCTTTGGCCCTTCAATCTGCGCCACAACGATGCCGCCGCCGACCAGCGCCAAAGGCAGGCCAATTGCGGCTATGTGGAACCAATTCTTGCGCAAATTTGTCATCTCGGCACCTTTAGGCGACATAGACGTGGAATTCCAAGCTTGTTCTCGCTAACGGCGACAAATGGACGCAAAAGATCAAAGCTCAGAATCCTACACCTACGCCAAGGCGGGTGTTTCCATCGAAACCGGTAATGCCCTGGTGCGCGCCATTGCGCCACTGGCCAAAGCAACGCGTCGTGCAGGTGCCGACGCCGATCTTGGCGGATTTGGCGGGTTCTTCGATTTGAAAGCAGCAGGGTTCAATGACCCTTTGCTAGTGGCCGCAAATGATGGTGTGGGAACGAAGCTGAAGCTTGCGATAGAATCGGGGCGGCATGAAGGTGTCGGTATTGATTTGGTCGCGATGTGCGCCAATGACTTGATCGTGCAAGGCGCAGAGCCGCTTTTCTTCCTTGATTATTATGCAACCGGCAAGCTGGACAACGCCATCGCGACATCGGTCGTGGCCAGCATCGCAGAAGGCTGTAAGTTAGCTGGATGTGCGCTGATCGGTGGCGAAACAGCGGAAATGCCAGGCATGTATTCCGATGGTGATTATGACCTCGCCGGTTTTTGTGTCGGCGCAGTGGAACGTGACCAAGTCCTGACCGCCGATAAAGTTGTCGCGGGCGATGTAATCTTGGGCCTCGCCTCATCGGGCGTGCACTCCAACGGATTTTCCCTGGTGCGCAGGCTTGCGGCTGACAAAGGCTGGAAACTCGATCGCCCTGCTCTGTTTGACCAAAATATCATCCTGATAGACGCGCTGATGGCGCCAACCCGGATTTACGTAAAATCCCTGCTGCCCTTGGTGCGCATCGGAAAAATCCACGCCATGGCCCACATCACTGGCGGCGGATTGCTTGAGAATATCCCCCGCATTTTGCCAGCCGGGCTTCACGCGCATGTCAACGCAGACGCTTGGGCGCAGCCGCGTCTGATGGCATTCTTGCAGGCACAGGGAAATATTGAGCCAGAGGAAATGGCGCGCACGTTTAATTGCGGCGTCGGCATGGCTATAGTGGTTGCGCAGGCGGATGTAGCAGACGTGACGGCCGCTCTAGAGGCCGCTGGTGAGACGGTGTTTAATATCGGTCACATTGCAGCGGGAGACAAAGGCTGCACCGTGACGGGCTCGGTCGAAACATGGAGCGCGCAATCCGATTGGACTGCAACTTATGTGGGCTAAATTGCCCTTATCTCTCTGCCGCCCCCGGCAAAGGGAGGGCACATGAAAGCCAAAGTCGCCGTCCTCATCTCCGGTGCGGGCACCAATATGGCGGCCCTGTTATTCGCGTCTAAACTGCCAAGCTGCCCTTACGAAATTGTTTTGGTCGCTAGCAACAATTCAGACGCTGAAGGCCTAAAAATCGCGGCAGCAGAAGGCATCCCTACCTTTGCGATGTCACATATCGGCCTTGACCGTGCCGCGCATGACGCGGTCATGCATGAGGCGATTGTAGAGGCCGGTGCAACTTATGTCGCTTTGGCTGGATATATGCGGATATTGTCCACGGGATTCGTCGCAAAATGGGATGGACGCATGCTCAATATCCACCCTTCATTGTTGCCAAAGTATAAGGGCCTGCACACCCATCAAAGAGCTATTGACGCTAATGACACAGTCGCGGGAACCAGCGTCCATTTGGTTACGGCAGAGCTGGACGACGGCCCCGTGCTGGGCCAAATCGAAGTGGCGATTTTGCCCAGCGACACAGCAGATACACTCGCAGACCGCGTTAAAATGGCGGAGTATCAATTATACCCTAAGACACTGGCCGATTTTGTAGCGCGCGATTCCAACCCCGATATCTAACAGCGCAGACCCGCCCCCTCGCCCAACCCGAAACCGACGCAATTTTATCCCATGGCCTGCCGTGCTTCGGTGTCGTTGGTAACAAGCAATTCGATTATGTGTCCGTCGATCACCGAAAATACAGCAAGGCCGCGTTGCTTGTAAAAATCATCGACGCGGAGCGTATATATCGGCCTGCCTATTTCGGGTCAGTATCAGGCTGGATATTGGCAGCACCGAATGGGACCATATTGGCGGCTGGTTTGTCAAAAGCTGACGTGCGGCTGAGTTGCGTTCCCAGGACACGAACCTCATGGCTAATCGACCGACGTCCGACTTCCCTGATCTCGTCAGGAAAGTCGGACTATCATTTATAAAAGTTGGTTTAGCCAACAATCTCTTCAGGTTTGAAGAAATAAGCGATTTCGATGGCAGCATTTTCATCGCTGTCCGAACCATGCACGGTGTTGGCTTCGATGCTTTCGGCCAATTCCTTGCGAATGGTGCCTGGCTCGGCATTTTCAGGGTTCGTCGCGCCCATGATGTCGCGGTTGCGCTGCATGGCATTTTCACCTTCAAGCACTTGGACAACCACGGGTCCGCTGATCATGAATTCAACAAGTTCACCAAAAAATGGGCGCTCTTTGTGTACGGCGTAAAAGCCTTCAGCCTGTTCACGCGACATGTGAATGCGCTTTGAAGCTACAATGCGCAGGCCAGCTTCTTCAAGCATCTTGGTTACCGCGCCCGTCAGGTTGCGACGTGTTGCATCAGGCTTAATGATAGAAAATGTGCGCGTAACCGCCATGAGATACTCCAAATAAATAGGGGGTGAATTTGCCGCGCATCTAACGACGCTGGGCCTTTTTGGCAAGCTTTATGGGCCTTGCACCCATTTGCCGCCGTCCTGTTTCCAGTAACGCCGTTCCACGCCCTCGCTTAAACTTCGCCACGCCGCACGTGCATTGTCCGTATGGCTGGGCGGAAAGAGATAAAAAATGCGATCGAAGTCCTTCTCAATGGGACGCCAGTTGCCATCAGCGATGACCACATAGCGGGCTTTATTGGCGGCTTCGGCATTATCGGACAGTAAAATGGGTTGAAGGGTATCTTCTCCTTCCCCCGCCATATTATGCGCCAAAAAACTGTCCGCCTTTGCCGCCCAAAGCGCGGAAGATATGGCGTCCAATTGTGCGCTGTCGTCACTGACGATCAATAACCGCCCGTCATCGTCCAATACTCGCTGGGCAATGACGGGAAGTATTTTTTCAGCAGGATCGCGGGTAAGTTGATAAAAATCGACCTGCATGATGCTATTACATCAGCCTTCGAAATTGTCGGCGACGAAACGATCAAGCAAACGCACGCCAAATCCGGTAGCACCCTTGTCCCATACGGGGCCCGCTTTGTCGGCCCATACGGTTCCGGCAATATCAAGATGCGCCCATTTCACGCCGTCTTTGATAAAGCGGCCCAAGAATTGCGCTGCGGTAATGGAACCTGCGCCTTTTCCGCCAATATTCTTCATATCTGCAATTGGGCTGTCAATCATCTTGTCATAAGCCTTCGACAAGGGGAAGCGCCATAGCGGGTCGCCAGATACTTTACCCGCCGCCGTAAGCTTATCGGCAAGTTCATCACTGTTCGAGAATAGCCCAGCATATTCACTACCAAGCGAGACAATGATCGCGCCCGTTAGCGTCGCCAAATCGACGATATATTCTGGGTTATACTTCTCCTGCACCCAATGCAGCGCATCGCAAAGAACAAGGCGCCCCTCTGCGTCGGTGTTCAACACTTCAATAGTCTGACCCGACATGGACGTCACAATATCACCGGGACGTTGCGCATTACCGTCTGGCATATTCTCCACAAGGCCGCATACGCCGACGACATAGGCCTTAGCCTTGCGTCCCGCCAATGCCTTCATGGCACCAGCCACCGCGCCAGCGCCGCCCATATCCCATTTCATATCTTCCATGCCTGCCGCTGGCTTTATCGAGATACCGCCAGTATCGAAAGTAACACCCTTGCCAACCAATGCGACTGGCCGATCCTGAGCGCCGCCAGTGCCATCCCACTTCATCACCAATAGCCTTGCGGGACGACGTGATCCTTGCGCCACGCCCAGCAACGCTCCCATGCCAAGCGCCGCCATATCCTTATCATCCAGCACGCTGATTTCGACGCCCAGTTCTTTTAAATGCTGGCAACGCGCTACGAAGCTTTCGGGATAAATGATGTTCGCGGGTTCAGTGACCAATTCCTTCGTTAGGGCAACGCCTTCCGCTACCGCACGGTAACTTGTCCAATGCGCGCTGGCCTCTGCCGGCGCAGCAACGACGGTGAACGACTCCACGGTAGGCTTTGACGTTTCGGGTAATTTGGTGCGATATTTGTCCATCCGCCAGTTGCGCAACGTTGCGCCATAAGCAACCTCTGCCGCATGCTGCGCCGTTAAATTAACACCATGAACAGCGATATGTTTTGCGCCCGAAGTCTGCACCTTGGCGATAATGTCTCCGCCAGCTTTCTGGTAATCAGCCGCCTCACCTTCCGCCACGCCAAGCAGCATGACACGCACCATCTTGCCGCCTTGTTCGTTGATCAAAAGGAAATTTTGCCCTGCAGCACCCTCAAACCGCGACAGCTTTGCGGTCGCGTGAATAATGTTCGTGTTTTGCAAAGGAAATTCGAATTCAGCAAAGCTGCTTTTTGTAACGATAAATACGAGCACGTCGGCATCTTGGGGTCGCGCATCAGTGAAATTGATCTTCATGGAAGTAAACAGCCTTTCCGCTGGGTGTCATGTTTGACGATGCTATAGGCCTATTCTCTGTTCCGATTAAAGCAAAAGATGGTGTGAATATGCCAGTGTCTAAACGCAAATAATACCATGCATGGCAACATGGGTGGACCCACAGCAATAGCGGCGATAAAGGGCGTATCGATTTTATGATTATTCCCGCCCCCCGACCCGCCCTTATGCGTTTTCTGCTTATGCCGATATTGCTCGGA
>Ga0315903_10001892_pt1 | contig 31622 bp, 39 predicted proteins | sample LakEriMetagenome_7_FD_203524 | JGI IMG/M metagenome (GOLD analysis project Ga0315903, IMG submission 203524) | Freshwater fungal communities from buoy surface, Lake Erie, Ohio, United States - Buoy 2 MA119 | ecosystem: Environmental > Aquatic > Freshwater > Lake | place: USA: Lake Erie, Ohio...
GGCGAGTTCACCAGCATTAGCGATAGCTTGGCCTTGATGGCCGACCCGGCCCTGCAGCAATTTGCGCAGATGCACAAGGACGATCCGTTCAGTCTGGCATTGGCTGTTTCGGAATCCAACCGCCGCAAGAAACTACGTGCCGCGCAGCAAGGCGTGGCTGGGATGCAGCAGCAACCCCCGGTGGCTGACCAAGAGATTGCGCAGATGAATGCGCCGGTTATGCCTGAGAGCGTAGGGATTGGCGCTTTGCCTGCACCTAGCATGGCAGGTATGCCGATGGGCGGAATCACTGGTGAAGAAGAGATGGAGCCCCAGACTATGGCCGGTGGCGGCATGGTGGCGTTCCGTGACGGCGGGGATGTTGAGCGGTATCAGAGTGGCGGTGGTTTTGGTTCTGTTAAAACTACAATTGGCACGTCTGCAGAAGATTTGGCGCTGGATGAGTTGCGTATTCAAGATTTGCTGCGTGAGCGTGCGGAAGATGCACGTATCAGCGCCTTGGTTGAAGGGCGAGCCGTGCCCCCCGCGCCCCCCGCGCCCCCCGTGCGCTCCCCTGCTGGTTTTACACGCCCGGGCATGGCAAATGATCCGCGTTTGTTGGGGTCTACGCCCCCAGGCGAAACTGTTGGGTATGCTGGCGAACGTGCCCGAAACATGGCACTTGTTAACGCCGCCCCCACTACTGCTCGTCCCCCCGCTGCCCCTCCTCGCCCTGCTGCTGCTGCTGCTGCCCCTCGCCCTGCTGCGGCTGCTGTTCCCGGTATTGGCGGATTGGATGCTGCCGCTGAATACGAAAAAGCGCTTAAAGCAGCCGAAGCAAAACCCGATCCAAACGCTGCGGATGTTAAAGCGCTGGGAGAAGAAAGAGTCAAGGTTGGACAAGAAAGTGTTACGGGACTAGAAGCTATTCAAAAGCAGTTCTCTGACATCTTCAAAGGTCGCAAAGAGCGCTTGGATACCCGGGAAGCTGAGGTTGGTAAGCTAAAAGACCAAGGACTTGGGCTGGCGCTGCTGCAAGCTGGCGCGGCTATGATGACCACGCGAGGTGGTTTGGGTGTAGCGCTGGGTAAAGGCGTTCAAGTCGGTACAGAACAGTATGCGTCGGGGCTGGAGAAGCTTCGCAGTGCCCAAGAGAAGATTGCTGATGCGCGAGATAGGCTGGAAGAAATTGAAGCGCAGCGCGGTGAGTTGTCGGCCCGTGAGTTGTTTAAAGCCCGTAATGAGGTTAAAAACCTTGGTATTAACGCTCGTGAGGATTTGATTAAGTCCCGGATGCTGTCTACCAAAGAGAACCGTGAAACTGCCATGAAGGTGGTGGATAGCACGTTAAGGCTTGCAGGTACTCGGGAAGAAATTACTGCCCGGAAAGACGTTGCAGCTATGGAGGCTGCTTCGCGCGCGGCGGCGGCGGCAAGAAATCCGCAACTTGAACTTCTGGAAAAGCTGGGTGCCGCCCCACCCGACAGCGCGCTAGCCAAAGGTTTTGAGCTGTCAAAACAAGAAGGCTTGATCCCGCGCCTCTACGAGCAGTACACCAAACAAGCGACAGACTCCATAACAGGGCCAGATTTCGTGCGCAAGTTTCCCACTTTTGAAGCGTACCGTGCAGGGATGGGGGGCGCAAATCAACGCGGAATTATTCCAGGGGTGCCCAGTAATGCGGCTGTTCGTGCACCCTAATAACTGATACAGTTTAAGTACTCCACGCGCATTTTCCCTCCGGCTTCGCGTGACCGGATAAAAATTTGATTGACTGCTATGGCTGGCTACGTTCAATTGCCTGACGGCTCCTACTATCCTGTGCAAGATGGTGTGTCGTACACCGACGCAATACGAACGGCATACGCCAAATACCCTGAAGCATTTGGCGAAGCTAAAAGCCCAGAAGCAGGCCCCAAATCTGGCGGTATTGCTGCACTCAAAGCCGGTGCTTCAAGCCTTAAAGGTGACATCGCAACCCTTCTTGGGCGCACCGGTGCCATCGACCAAGAGACGGCTGAAAAGTACATCGAAGAACAAAAGAAGTACCAAGCCCGAACCTTCAAGCCTACCGAGACGTTTAGCGAAGCCCCGCTCACCAAGTTTTCTGAGCTGCTCATGGGGTCCGTCCCCTACATGGCCGCGCCTGTTGTCGCTGGTGCCGCTGCCGCTGCTCTCCCTGTGGCTGCCCCCACTGCTGCAGTTTTGGGCCTTGGTGCTGCGGGCGCAGCGTCATACGGACAGTTCACTGGTTCGTTTCTTTCCCGCCAAATGGATACCGGCAAGAAGCTGGGAGAAACTGAGCTAGGCACGGCAGCCCTTGCGGCACTACCTGCCGCTGCGCTAGATACCATCAGCTTGCGCATGATCCCGGGTATCCGAGGCATCCTTGGCGCGGCAGGAAAAGAAGTTACTGAGGCCCAAGCCAAAGCAATTGCGCAACAAAACTTAGGCCGCACGTTTGGTGACTATGTTGCCAAAGCTGGTACCACCGCTGGGGTTGAGGGTCTGACGGAGTCTGCCCAGCAGGTTCTTGAACGCATGCAGGCTGGCCTAAACATCTCTGATGCGGAAGCCCGCAAGGAGTACTTTGACAGCTTTATTGGCGGCGCTGTTCTGGGCGGCACGTTGGCTGTTCCCGGTCGGGCGTTTGAGCGCAGCAAGATTAAAACGCAGGCAGAGCAAGCCGAACAGCGCGACAAGGCAGAAGCTAAGAAAGTTGCAGCGCAGGCACAGGAAGCTGAGCGCGTTGCAGAGGAAGCACGCAAACAAGACCCCGTGTACATGCGGCAAGCTGTTGCTGAAAGCGCTGCGCTGGAGCAGCAAAAGACTGCCTTGCTTGCACAGATTTACAAAGTTCCCAAAGGCGAGCGCCTAACTGAAGAACAAAAGCAAGCTAACAACGTCATTCAGGCACAGCTTAAAGAGCTGGCCCCTAAGCTCACGGAAGCTGCAAAAGAAAGCAACCGGGTCAAGCCACTGCTGGCAAGGATGGATGCAGAAGTAGCGCGGATGGCAGAAGAAGCGCGAGTTGCAGGGCTGTCTCCTGAAGAATTTATGGCGGAGCAAGAGGCTAGAACCCAAGCGCCCGCCATTACCGCTGAAGCACGGCCTGTTGAAGGTGACCCGTTTGCTGGGATCGCGCCTGCTGAGCGCCTCTCGGCTGCTGCTTCGTACGTTCAAAACATAAAAGAACTAGCAGATACGCAGTCTTTTACGCCGCCGGAAGTCCAAGACTACGTTGCGTACGCCATGACCGACCCTGTCATGGCCGCAGAGTTGGTCAAAACCCGCACACCCATGCCGGGGATGAAGCGAAAAGCTGCCGAAACATTTTTAGGTGGCCTAGAGCTTCAGCTTAAAGCGTACGAGGAACGAAAGGCAGAAGAAGCTGCCAAGGTTGAAGAAAAAGTTGAAACCGAACGTGCTGCCCTGCGCCGCATCTGGCAGCGTCCTAATGTCACATTCAACGCCCGCACGCAAGCTGATGTTCGTGAGCTTGAGGGGTTGCGCCGCCAGACGGAGATTACAGATCAAGGCGAACTGTTTGGCGAATCCGCATCTAAGACCGTGCTGGGGCAGGCACCTAAGACGCGCCGTGAACTGCTGGCCGACCTTCGTGTTGCGCGCGCTTCTGGAGACAACAAAGCCGGACTGGAAGTTATTGATGCGTTGCGCAAGTTGGACGACGCTGAAGCTTCTCGTGGCAAGTTCCAAACCGGGGCTGCACCGGAGTTTCGCCTGACAGGTGAGCAACGTCAACGGCTGTTTGAAAGTGGGATGACCGAAGAACAGATTGACGAAGCAGAGACCCGTGCACAAAAAGCGTTGGGGCAGGGGGTCGGTGCTAACGAAACGCCTATGTCGGTTGCTATGCAGCAGATGGCGTCCGAAAGCCGCGCAGAATCATTTGCTGAAATTGTCGATTTAGTTAATCGCTACAACAAAGGTGCTGCAAAACGTGAGCAACTTGAAGCTGCGCAAGAACGTCTGATCTCCGGTCTGGTTACGGACATTCAACAAACACGCGGACGCGAGCTTACCGACAGCGAGAAACAAGACATTACCCGCAACGCAGGCGTGTTGCTGCGCGAACTGGTTGAGCGCTTTGGGGACACGCGCAATCTGTCGCAAAAAGGCAAAGACCTGTTTGTTCCCACACAAACTAAAGAAGGTGAGTTCACTACTGGCGAAGTTCCCGGTGCTGGCTTTCCCACTGTAGAGTCTCGCACGCCGGGGCAGCAGACCTTTGGTAGCCCTTTTGCCGCAGCCCAGTCTATTCGTGAAGGTCTGGAAGAACTTCGCACTCAAGCTATTGCAGGCGACACAACCCAGTTTACTCGCACGTTTACGCCCAAAACGGTTAGCACTGATGCTGTTGAAACGCAGCTTTCACGGGAACTGGCAAAAGACCTGAAGACGCATAGCAAAGAGCAACGCAATCTGCTGGAAGCTATTGCCGACAACCTGCGCATGATGCTGCGCCCGCAGACACGGCAAGATGTTTCTGACTGGCTGTACGACCTTGCCCGCGATCCAAAGAACGTAGCTCCTGAGCGTACGCAAGCAGTCCGCGACGCGCTTGCAACCGTTGAACAAGCCAAACGGTCAGAAACTGAAATTGAAACCCGTGAGTTTGCACAAGGCAAAGGTGAACGCGTAGCGCGTGCCGTGCAGCCTGAGCTTCCTTTGGGGCCGGGACAAGGTTTTGAAGAAGTTCAGTCTGCGGTCTTTGGCAGCTATGCTGAACTAGAAAAGTATCTGGCTTCTGATGCGTTGCAACAAATTCGCTCCGCTATGGGGCTGGGCATGCCGACGCTGGCTCGGCTGCAAGCGCGTGTGGCTCCGTTCATGGCTCGGATTAATGCTGCCCGTGCCCAAGCGACTGAGCTTGGTAAGCGGGCTGTGGCACTGGAGGCGCAGAAACGCGCCGAACTGGAAGCGCTTAAGGCTATGTCCGCAAAAGACTTGGCCGCAGAATCCCAAGCACTGCTGCAAGCCCGCAAGAATCTGGACGACGCCAAGCGTCGGTTGGCTGAGCTTGAAGCCCCGCTGCGTAAAGAGCTTGAACCGCTGGTCAAAGAGTTTGATACGGCACAGAAACAATTTGAAGCTGCCGTGGTTGCCCAAGAGCAGACGATGGCGCTCATGTTGTACAACCGTGAAGTCTTTGAGAATCGCGAGATTGCAGCAATTGAAGCATTGCACCGAGTGCAACGTCGGATGCGACTTGCGCGCAGCAAAATTTATAAAGCTTTCCAAGAGGACTTTGGTAACGATCCGCTGAACCTTATGCGGATGATGCGGGAGTTTAAAGAGACAAAGCAAGGCGCGTTTAACGAACAGATTAAAAAAGCCCACGCCAAACTAAACGCAGTCTTTTTTGACACCCGCAAAGATGACGTTGCCATTCAGCGGTTCTTAAAAGAGTCTGCCAAGCTGGACAGTCAAATTGCTGTTCAAACTGGAACTATCGATACGCTGGCCGAAAAGCTTTTGAATGCAGGACTAGCGTTAGAAGTTGTCCAAAATTCGCAACTTAATATTGCCGAAAACCGCGACGAGATTATCGACGCCCGCGCCCAGACGCAGGACGCGCAGCGTGCCGTTGCTGCCGTAGAAGCCAAACAGCTCGAACGCCTTGCCGAAGTTAAAAAAATTGAAGACGCGCTGGGACTGACGCGCACGGAGATTCCGCACCGTATTTCTGAAACCACAACCGTAGCCGAAATTCTTAACGCATCCACGGATAGTGAGAAGGCGTTGGTTCAACAGGTTCAAGCCGCGCTGAATGTTGCCAATGAGCAGTCTGCGCCTGTGCGTGCTTTGCAAACCTTTAAGCGTAATCGTGACCGCGCAAAGGCAGCTAAGCCTGAGACTGCGCAACAGACCAAGGCACGGGATGAACAGCAGCAACGCCTGCTGGAGGCTATTGGCCGTGACCCCGCCAGTTTTGAGGGGCAACGCATCAGCACGGAAAAACGCCGCGAGCTGCTTGAAGAGTTGGGTGCGACGGAGGAGACCAAAGCCGGGCTTGACGCCGTTATTGCTGCCGTTGATGAGGCTATCCCCGCAACGCAAGAGAAGATTAAGACGGCAGAAAAAGAATTTAAGAAACTGGATAAAGAAATAGCAGCGCTTGAAGCCAAAGCTAAGAAGCGCCCGCGCAGTTTTATTGCCAAGCTGGAATTGAAGTCTGAGCTTGTCGGTCTTCCGGCTTTGCGTGAAGCAAGAGACAGGTTGGCTAAAGGTACGGAACGCCTGACGGAAGATATTGCAACCTACGAACGCGAGAAAGCCACCGCACAAGCTAACCTCGAGACGTTGGCTGCCCGTGAGGCAGAACTGACCGCGCTGTTTTCTAACGATCCGGAGATTCGTAATGCGGCTGTGGCGGCGCTGGACAAGCGGATTGCCAAGGTTGAGACCAACATCAAGAACAACGCAGCAGGACTTAAAGAGAAAAAAATCAGCGCTACCACCCGCGAGTCCCGCGAGCGCGAGCTGCGTAAATACAAGAAAGAGCTTCGGGAGTTGATGACCAAGCGCTCGGCCCAGTTCGGTATTAAGCGCACCGAGCTGGCAGCAACGGGGCGTCAAGCCGCGCAGCCTGTGGAAGCTGGAGAGCGTTTGGGGCCGCGCAAGGTTGGTCCTGTGGTTGCTCCGGTCCGCACCGCTGGAAACATTCGCACGGGCGAACTAGGCACTACCGAAGAACGCAAGCTCAGCACGCGGGCTAAAGTTCAACAGGGCGGCAAAGCCCGAGAACTACCACCCATCAAACCGGTGGAAGAGGCGGACACCACTGAAGATCGCATCTTGGGGGAGATGGACGCTCTTGAGAAGGTGCGGATGACCGTGGAAGATCGGCTGGTCGATGCTGTTGCGGATGGCAACACAGAAGAAGCGACGCGCCTTAGAGATGTTCGCGCCCGCATTGACAGCCAGATGGCGGAAAAAGAAACGCAACTTAAGGCAGCTACAAAAGGCAAACCCCGCACAGTGGCTATGGAGTACACCACGGCTACACGGACGGAATCGAACCCGGCGGTGCGCGAGGCTGTGCAAGATGGCCGACTGATGGACGCGCTGGATCGTCTGGCTGTTGAAGGTGCCAACGATCTGATCCGGCAGGTTGCCAAAGAACTTAGCCCGCTGGTGATGCGCACCAAGCTTCGGATGGACCCGAACCTGACTGTGGACGGCAAGGCAGTACCCGCAGCTTTTGGCGTGGACACCAACACGATTAGCTTCCGCCCCGCCGAGATTTCGGACGAAGACATCATCCACGAAGCTACGCACGCAGCCACCATGCGCGTGCTACGCATGCCGGAAGCTGACCTGACGCCGCGCCAGCTTGCTGCCAAGAAAGAACTTCAGGCTATCTTTGCTGACCTAAAAAATAAAAGACCTGATATTGCCAACGAATACGGCCTGAAGGACGTAGAAGAGTTTGTCTCCGAAGTTCAGTCCAACGTAGAGTTTCGCGCTGCCATCAACAAGCAGCCTTGGTACAAGCAACTGTGGAACGCTATCGTCCGGTTGTTTTCCAAAGCTTCGATAGAAACGGTTAGCGAACGTGCGAGCCGTTTGGTTCGTGACATCTACCTGCCGTCTGCCAAAATTATTACGCCTGCTGGCGCGCCTTCTGTTGCTTCGGTTTTCCGCAGCACAAAGCCCAAGTACGAATCCGAGAACGCTTTGACTGATCTGGCGGACCGCATTATTGCGCAACCCAAAGATTTTAAAGAGCGCATGGGTTCTAACTTGGCGCTTGAAGCTGAAATGGAAACTGCCGATATGCGAGCGGCTGTGCAAGAAGTTCTTAAGCGCGGTGCTAAGGAAATGGGCGATGACACGCTCTTCACGCAAGCCATATACAACGTGCGCAAGGCCGATCAGTTCATGCCGCAGGTGTACACAGTCTTGACCAACGGTCCGCTGGAAACGTACATCGACGACAAAGGGCTGCGTGGTATCAGGTCCAGCAACAAAGACTCTGCGGTTGATGTTATTGCTGCTGCCAAAAATGTTCCGGCAAAAAATTCGGAAGGAAAGTTTTCGCTTTCTACGACCTACATGATCGCCCAGCGGGCGGCCAACAAGGGGCTGAGCAAACTGGACTTGGGCGAACTGGGTGTGACCGAAGCGGAGCTAGCAGCGGCAATGGCTGCGGTTAACGCAGACCCCGCGCTTAAGAGTTCACTGGAAGAGGTGCGCCGCCAGTACAACGCGTACAACGAAGGCCAGATTAAATTTTTGGCTGAGATGGGGGCCATACCTAAAGCGACAGCAAAAGAGTGGCTTAAAGAGGGTGATTACGTTCCTTACTACCGCGTCCGGGACGACGGCACAGCAGAGCTTGTGCTTGGCGGTGAAAAGACTATCACTGTTGGAGACATCCGCACTCAGCCGTACTTGGCGGAACTCAAAGGTGGTGAGACCAAAATTCTGCCGCTTAACGAGTCGATCATCCGCAACACCATGCTGATCACCAAGGCAGCGCTGTACAACGGCGGCACCAAAGAGTTTGCCTACGCCATGCAAGAGTTTGGTAAAGGCAAAGGAGAGATTGATCCAAAGACGGGCAAAGCCAAAGATGCAATGCCTATCCACAAGGGTCAAGGCCCCGATGGCACCAACATCATCCGCTTTAACCAAGAGCCTGACCCCAGCGACCCGAAGGACGACGGCAAGCGCTGGCTGCGTATTGTCACCAAAGGCACGGCGATGGAGGGCATCCCTGCTGAACTGGTGGTCAAGAGCCTTGAGGGCGCACACTTGACGCTGCCTGCGTTCTTGAAGATCGGTGGTATTGCCGGGGACTGGCTGCGCAAGGGCGTGACCCGGATGCCGCCTTACATCTTCCGCCAGCTTATCCGTGACCCGATGGCCGCGTCGTTCACGGGCGGTTTGAACTACGGGCCGTTCCGCGCCGTGGTCATGGCCGGTACTGAGTTCCTGCGCAGCAGCGCTGGGCGCAGCGAGGGCTACAAAAAACTGATTGAGAAGGGGCTTGTGCAAAGCGGCGTGTTCACGGGTGACCCGGACGACATGTCTACCTTTGCTACCCAGCTTGCCAGCGGCAAAGACGGCAAAGTTATTGACCGGCTGTTTGGTTATCTGGACCGAGCCGCTATCCGTGCCGATGCTGCCACGCGTTTGCTGGTGCATGACAACGCCATCAAGAATGGGCTGTCTGAAGTAGAAGCCGACCTCATGACGATGGAGTCCATGAACTTCTACAAGCGCGGCCTGTCGCCCACGGTGCAGTACGCCAACCGCCTGATCCCGTTCATGAACGCGCAGATTCAGGGCTTGAACGTCTTGGTCAAGGCCATGCGCGGCAACATGCCGTTTGAAGATCGCCAGCGTATCCAGCGCAAGTTCTGGAACAACGCCGTCATGTTGTTCGGCGTCGGTATTGTTTACGCAATGGCGATGGATGATGACGAGACGTTCAAGAACGCCAAGCCTCGGGACAAGTACACGAACTTCTTTGTGAACCTGCCGGGCGTTAGCGAAGCCGTCAAGATTCCGTTGCCCTACGAATCGGGCTGGTTCTTCAGCGCTGCCGTGGCTCTTGTCGATGCTATGAAAGCGGAGGTCAGCGGCGAGCAGCAGCTCAAGGCGCTCAAGGACATCTTCCTGTCGTCGGTCCCGGGCTACAGCTCGAAGTTCGTGCCGCAAGCAGTCAAGCCGCTGTTTGAAGTGTTTACCAACAAGAACCTCTTCTCCGGCCAGAACATCGAGTCCGTGGCCATGCAGGGCCGCAGCCCGGAAGAGCGCTTCAATGCCTCCACCACGGAAGCTGCCAAGGCGCTGGGCAAAGTGCTCCCGCTGTCCCCCATTCAGATAGAGCATCTGGCCCGTGGCTACTTCGGTACCGCTCCGCTGGCGCTCATGTCTGTGGCGTCCAGCTTTATGCGGGATGAGGGTGCCAAGGGCGAGGCGGCTGACAAGCGCCTGTCGGAGACTCCCATCTTGGGCACCGTGTTCCAAAAGAAATACGGTGGGGCTGATGCGGACACGATGTACGCGTTTGCCAAGGAAGCCACGCAACGGGCGGCATCGCTGGCTGACCTGAAAAAGACTGGGGATGCAGCGGCGGCAAGGGAGTACATTGCCAACTACCGAACGGAGATTGCAATGGCTCCGATGGCGCGGCAGTTTGAGACACTGATGGGCCGCATCCGCACGCAAGAAAACCTGATCCGTAACCGCAAAGATTTTAGCGGTGAGGAGAAACGCGCTCGCCTTGACCAGCTTGATAAGGCTAGGCAGGACGTGGCAGACAAGTTCAACGCGGCGGTGCGGCGGATCGAGTCGAGGGCATCCTGAAGAACCACACGCCCGCCACCCCGTCCTTGATGCCGGGAGTGGCGCGGCCATCCAGTATGCGCATGCTGACCGCTTTAATCAGCCCATACTCTTTCATCTTTTCAAAGTCGAGGCAGGGGACAAAGAACCCCTGCCCCTTCTTAAGCTGCTTCCAAGGAAGGCGGATTCTGGAGTAATTCACCCACGTCCTCCACTCGGCGGCGAACCTTGATAGCCTGTACGCGCATGGGTGGAGCCTTGGTCTTGGCTGTCATATCTTTCTTAAGGAACTCCACCACGATGTTGTTGGTCGCTGCCAGCTTGGTACAGAACGCCGCATAGCCGAAACTGTGCGCGGCGCAGTGTGCCTTCATCATCTGCTCCTCAATAAAGAAGTCGCAGTATCCCGGCGTTATGTCATGCTCCACACGCCCTGAGATGGATGACCGGGTAATACTCTCATCCGCCTCCCTACCCATACCAAACTCAGCCATCAATGAGTTGTTAGTTGCATGACGACGAATCACCAGCAGCTTACCAAAGTTCTCGCTGATGAACGAGTTCAGGACGTTCTCTGCTGTGCGCACGTTGCTGCGCATGGACTTGCGCATGAAAGCCACCACACCCTTGAGCGCCTCGATGATCTGCTTGAGCGGCAAGTCAATGATGCCTATGTACTTCTGACTCCAGAGCACCCCTGCAGTAATGGCGCATCCAATTCCTGCCATCCAGAAGCGCTCGTCGTTGGTGGCGTTGAACACTTTGTACATCCGCTGCACAGTCTCGTTGGTCAGCGCAGCCAAGATTTTTTCATTCTCGACCATGTAGTCCACCATCAGGAAGCCCGCCGTGCCGTAGTTTTGGTGCAGGCTTTTGATGATCTCTACCTCTTCCGGTTCCCATGTGAGTGGGTCTTCAATGATGAACTCCAGCAATCGACGCAGCTCACCCTCCGATGAATGCTTACGGACACCCGTCAGCCAATCCACGCCGTGGGTGTTGGAAGACAGTAGCGCTATGGTGGCCCATATTGATAAGTTAAGGCGTTCCTTGTTAGCGCCCGACTCCATCCGCTCCTTGCCCTTGCCTTCCGACATGTCCAGCAGGAAGCCGGGGAACCACTCAAAGTCCTTGCGGTTGTTATTCGTGATCTCGTCAGAGATAAGCGGCAGGCAGTTCAGAAGACCTAACCTTTGCTGCATCGCAACAGGAGACGTAGCCTTGCCTGTGCGGTAGCGCGTCGGATGCCCCCACACAGATGCGGCAAGCTCCAAGGCCAGCGACTTGCCGGTACCGGACTCGGTTGAAGCGCAGTGAACAGTCATGCCAGCCAGCCCGGTGTAGCGCATGAGCGGAGCGCCAGTACCTAGAAGCATCACGGCAAGGTGCCTATACATTTGCCTGTCGATCATCATGCTGACGACGTTGCGCCAGCCCTCGATAGTTCCCTTGGGTTCAGTAACGGCTGAGAGGTTCTCTATCCCCGGCATGGGCACCCTGACGGGCATCTTGCCCTTAGAAAAAATGCGTGCGGCATATACAAAGTCTGCGTTGGGCTGCCAGCCGTAGCTGTCAGGGACGGCTAGTGCCTTCTTCTCAAGCCCAGCTTTTTCTACGCAAGCGCGGACGTAGTCGAATAGATTCTTGTCGTTGTTCTTTCCGAAGCTGGCAAGGATGTTCTGTTGGGCCAGCGCCCTAGTTGTTTCGTCTTGAGACACCATAGCCTTGGCAGGCACAATTAAATCTACCGCCCCATCCGGGCGCAGCGCAATCATATGGATCGAGTGATCGCCGTGGGCGTTAAGGATGTCCACCACGAACAGATCGTAGGGCAGCACCATCACATGTTTCTTGGACTTGGAGCCATCAGCCATCTCAACTTCGCGTTCCTGATACACGCCGCCTTTATCTCCGTAGGCATAGCCTTTGGGCGGTACCGGGCGCTTGATCGATGCTGGAGCAGCTACATCGCTCTCGATCAGCGCTTCGACTTCAACTTCTTTCTCTTCTACATCTACCTTGACCTCACGCCCGAGCGCCAGTGGGTTGGTGATCTTGCCCCAGTGGGGGCACTTGGCGCAGATGCCGGGGTTCTCTGAGTCGAACTTGATGCAGGGGTAGGGGCCCTTGATCTCGCGCAGCTTCTGCTCCATGCGCTCGTTGGTGTAGGGATGCAGCTTGCTGACCCACTGCACAGCCTTCTCACCGTCCTCACACTTTTGCGCGATGCTCAACCAGCCACGCCACAGCGGCTCCATGCCGTCATCTTCAGCGTTCTCGATGTAGTACTCAAGCTGACCGCAGCCAGACCCGGCTTGGGTTGCGCGAAGGATGTTCTTAAAACGCGTTGTGCTGTTCTCAAACAACTTGACGCTGGTTGCTGTCTTCGCGGCAGCAGGGCGTGCCCCGGGCAGCTCGATCACATTGGTAGGTGCCGGGGGAGCAGCAGTGGCAGTCGTGAGGTTGTTGCGGATGTGTTCGCTGAGGATGGCAAAGTCGAACAGCACACCTTCTTGCAGTATCCGCACGAGGGGCGGCTCAGGGTAGACCGGCTTGAAGTTGTACGACCCGGGGTAGCGAAGCACACGCGCAGAATCCGCCGTCACGGTCATGTCGATCTTCAGCCCCTCCTGTTTGCACAAGCGCTTAAAGTTCTCGGCCACAGGTTTCCACGAGGTGATGTCCTGCGTTTCTGTCAAGGGCCAGTACATGTGGTACCCGCCGCCCGAGTCCACCACATACGGAGCGCCCAGTTCGTGCAGCCCCGTTTTTTGCATGAAGGTGTTAAACGCCTCCATGCCTGCTTCCTTGGTGCCGTAGGTCTTGGGGCCGTCCACGTTGCAGTCAATGTCAACGAACAGCGCCTTGATGTGCTGCGCGTTCTTGGCCGTGCGTGATCCCGCCTCCGCAAAGGTAGCCAGCGCAAAGTAGGTGCTGCACTTGGCAGCAATCCAAGCGTCTACGTGTGGTTGTAGTTTTGCATAGTCATCCTCAAATTTGTGTTCATTTCTTTTTGTGGTCAGCTCTGCCGCGCAATAAAACCCGTGACCGGGCGTCGGCAAAACCACCGCGAAGAACTCTTGCGGTGTCATTCGGATTCCCGGTGAGTTTATTGGGCGTCTTCCGCAGGCAGTTCGCTCTCTGCGTCCAGCTTGTCATGAAAGCGTGCGAGCAATGTAGCTACCCATTCCGAAGGCACCGGCTTGCCAAGCTGCATATAGATGTGGCGTGCAAGTTCCTCATCCGTCAAGCTATAAGGTTGTATTCCCGACATATCTTTCTCCATGCGTCATCCGCGCTGTTTGATGTTTGTAGAATTTTGAGAAGGAACTCGGCACGTTCACGATAGCCAACAAACACCTCGGTGCCTGTGAACCAGTTGTAAACCGTCTGCCGCGTCACTCCCAAAGCCTTGGCGACTTTGGTCACGGGGAAGTCATGGTAGACCGCCCAGCGCCCAAGCTGGTTGCCTAAAGACTTTGGAGTCTTTGCAACCTCGTCGATGATTTTTTGTGAGTAAGCCATATTAAATAGGGCGGGAGGTAGCTGCCTGCCTTGGTCAGAGGAAACGCTGTCGTGTGCTTGTATTTATGTCTAACGAGGAAGTCCGAACAAACCCCGGCACACGCAAAGCGACCGCTCTTGCTACCTCCCGAAACTAATTACTCGTCGTCCCAATCGGCGACGATGTCAGCGAGCTTGCCCTTCTTGGCAGGCACAGTCTCGGATTTGGGCGCTGCCTTGCGAACTTCCGGCTCGTCGTCCTCAGACACGGCAGGGGCCGCCTTCTTCTTAGGCTTGGGCGCTTCGTCTTCTTCCTCTGCAACATCCGGACGCTTGCCGTCAAGCATCATCGGTGCAGGCTTGGTCACGCCATCAGCACCGGCAGAGGTCATCATCACAGCGCGTTGGGCTTCAACGCTTTGCGCCTTCTCCTGCACCGTCTCGTACTCTTCATCGGTTAGCCAGCGCTGTGGGCTGAACACCAGCTTGGGGGACTCAGCCGTGGTGTCGAACTTCATGCGGGTCACCACAGCATCAAGGTTAACCGGCGGGGTCTGCGTAGCGGCCCAGCGTGCGAACGCCTGCAGCGGAAGCTTGTCGCCCTCACCCTTGCCGAAGATAGACGTAGCAGGCAGCGTGACCTGCAGCACATCGCCGCTGGGGTTGTTAGCCAGCACCACAGCCAGACGCTGTTGGTAGCGGCAAGCGCGGGAGTTACCGTTGCCAGAGCCTGCGATGTTTTGCTGGCACTTGGCGCAGTTGGAAGCCTGTGGCGATTTGATGGATTTGTCGGGCATGTCGCCGTCGTTGCTCCAGCAGTCCGGTGCCACAGCCGCTGCGTCCTTGTCGTACTTGCCCATGTAGAAGATGCGGCTGACCTTGGGGGCAGCCTTCACAACGATCACGTCAAGGTGACGGTCTTCGATGTTGGCGATCTCTTTGCCGCCAGCGACCAAACGAAACACGCCACCTTTGATGGAGACGCGCTTTACGCCGGGGCCACTAGCTGCACCGCCAGCCAGAGCCAGCGTGGTTTCAGACAGAACTGCGTTGCGTGCGAACGCGGGTGCTTTTGCGGAATTGAATACAGTGATATTGCTCATGATTGCTTCAGTTGGTTGGTTTGCGTACCGAGATGTCGTACTCCGAAGAGGAGTTCAACCCGGGTGGTACGAGCCCCGGATTTTCTTCGAGGAATTGGCTCATGTTTGTTTGTGCGATGCGCTTCTCCAGCAAGTCCACCGCATCATGCTCGACCACGAACTTCTTGAAGGAGTCCCAGTCTTGCGTGTTGTAGCGGGTCTTGACGGACAGCACCACTGTGCCCTGCGCCGTGCGAACTGATGTGACGCCCATCATCTTCATCATGTCCTTCATGGCGTTCTTGATCTCGTCTTGCTGCGCTTTGAGCGCTTCGACTTTGGTGTCGTAGTCCTGCGTCAGCGTTGTGATCTCAGTGCGAATCTTTCTGTAAATCTTCGCAAGCCGATCCAGCGGGATCGTCTCACTTTCTGTTTCGGTCATTTCTTTCTCCGTTTTGTTTTGTCTAGGGTTGGACAGTTTACATGTTTTTGAATTGGGCGCAACTCCTTTATTCACTTATCACGTTGTTGAACATCTCGGTCAGCAAAGAGTGGTCGTTCACCTTCTGGCTGAGGGCTTTGAACATTCGTTTCTCTACGGGGCTCGATTGGATGTGCACCACCGTCACCTTGTCGCTGGTCTGTCCCTTGCGGTCAGCGCGGGCACAGCACTGGGTGTACTGCTCAACGCTCATGAGCGGGCCATAGAAGACCACGGTGTCGGCAGCAGTCAGTGTAATGCCATGCGCCGAGGCTTGGGGCTGCATCACCAACACACGCGGGCTAGGCTCAGTCTGAAAGCGGTGAATGATCTGCGCTCTCTTGGATGCCGTGACGCCGCCATGAATCTGCTCGTTGGCTATGCCCTTCTTCGTAAGATGTCTGCTAATCGTATCGATGATGCTCAAGTACAAGGCAAAGATGATTACCTTTCGGTCAGTCTCTTCTAGCACTTCCTCCAGTACCGACAAGCGCGGCGCGGAGTCGAACTCTACTACCTCACGATCATCGGTGTATGCTGCACCGCAAGAAATCTGCAGGAGCTTGTTCATCGAAGCAGCGGCGTTGACTGCCGTGATTGTTTCCCCTGCAGCCTGCACCACCATCTGCGTTTTGAGCATGTTGTAGTACTTGGCTTGCTGGGGCGTCATCTCCACTTCCCGAGTCATGGTGACGACAGGGGGCAGGTCCAGACACTCGGCCTTAGTGAATCGGATGGACGGCTGCAACGCTTCAAACACGTCGTCCTTGGCGGTGGGCTTGGGCACCCACTTGTACAGGGTGAGCTTGTGCATCACTTTGTCGCGCCATGCGGTGAAGAACTTAGGGATGCCGTCAGGGTTAACCAGCTTGGCAAGACCGTACGCATCGGTTGGAGACTGTGATGCCGGGGTACCGGTCATCATCCACAGATACGTTTGCGGTGCAATGATTGAGTTCAGCGCCTTCCAACGCCGCGTGGTGTTGGTCTTGTAAGCGTTGGCCTCATCGACGATCACCAGATCGAACCTACCATCGGCCTTGACCTCGTCGGCGATTAAGTTAAGCCCCTCGTAGTTGGTGATGACAATCTCGTAGTCGTGTTGCAGCATCTCGATACGACGCGATGCTTTGGCGTGGTGTGCAATCACAGCGGTGCGATGCAGGATGCTGTTGTTGATATCTCCCATCCACGCGCTGTGCATGATCGACAGGGGGCACAGGACTAACACGCGCCGCACCTTGCCCAGCTTCATCAGGTAGTCAGCGGCCCAGAGTGCGCTTAATGTTTTCCCTGTACCCGGCTCACTAAACACAAACGCACGGCGGTGCATGGTTAGGAACGCAGCCGTGTCGATCTGGTGCTGCATCGGTCTGTAACGCCCGGGCCAGTCGTAGCGTTTGGTAATGGGTGAGGGCACATCCTTGACACCTAGATTGCGCAGCACTCGCGCCTCGTCCAGTCCCCAGTAAACCGCTACCTCATAGCCTCCATCAACAGGGATGACTTTGTGCTTGGGGATGATGCTGTACTTGGCAGGGTTGCGCGTCTTAAACAGAAGCGCTTTGTTCTCAACAATCTGCACTTGCTTCTCCGTTTATTTGTTGTCGCCTTGATTGGCGCTCTTACTTCTCAGTCGCAAATTGCCGGGGGTCGTCTTGCCACCCTTGCGTAGCGGCGTTTTGTGATCGATGTCCTTGCCTGCGCGATCAACACCCAGCTTGTCATAGAGCTTTCGAGCGCGTTGGCGTTCGCTTTGATCTGAACCCGGCCCGGACTTGCCGGTCTCCAAGTCACGCTTGTATTCCTTCTTGTAGTCTCTTGTTGCCATGATGGCTCCTAATGTTTGGGGTTGAACTCGCAGCCAGTGACCTGACACCAGCCGCACAGGGGAGTCTGTGTGGGGTTCCACACATCGTTGGAGAAAGATGCCTCAAGACGCGCCGTGCGCTCACGGTACTTCCACCAGTAGTCGTCCTTCTGATCACGCGTCATCGACATCTTGACCATGTCGTTCTTCACAATGAACAGCAGCGCTGCGTTGACCTTGCGTATGTGGGGGAAGTGCTCGAACACCATGAGCGACATAAGTACAAGCTGATCCCTGTCGGGGTACTTGTTGTTGCCGGTCTTCCAGTCGCCCACCCACGCTGTCAAGTTGTCGTCGTCCACAATTAAAATATCCGCTATCCCTCTGACCCACACATCATCTGACTTCCACTGCGTGGGCTTTAGATCAACCGTGAGGGCCATCTCGTACTCAGCAAGCTTGCGCCCGGACTTACTCAGCATGGCGTCGGCTACATCCTTGAACTGCGCGTACTCAGGAGGGATTGGTTTGTTTTCTTTTATGTAGAGTTCCAATGCCTCGTGTACTTGATTGCCGTAGCGCGTGGCCTCTGTCTCTTGGAAGGGGTACTTCTTCAAGACCTTGACCTCGTGGTACCGACGAGCACAGCCCTCGAAGTCTTTGAGGGAGCTGTGTGACCATGCTGGCTTTTTCATTTGAACTTCGCTGTGTTGATTGCTTTGTTAAGGCGATTGGCAAACCGGGTTACGAACTTCTCGTTGTTGTGCAGGCTGCTGCCCATGTCATAGAGGATTGCGTGTGTCAGCTCGTGCCAGAACGTGTCGCTGATCTCGTCGTTGGTGTACGGTGTCTTGGTCACGTTGCTCTTCTTGGCGATCTCAATTGCCCCGGTACCGTAGTACACGTAGCCCATCTGAGCCTTGCGCTCCATCGTCTCAACGATCTCCACCGAGTACCAGCGGTTTCCAACTTTTACTTTCTTAGGTATTTCCATTTGCTTCTCCTGTTTATTTGTTTTGCATGTGGCGCAGAGTCTGAACAAGAAGGCGGGCTTCTGTCACAAGCTCTAGCGATTTCTCTTCTGCCTCTGCAAGCGTTCGGTGCAGACATGCGTCGTGCACTTCTTTAGCCAATCGCTCGACGTGCATCAGCGGCCCTGCGTAATCAATCAAGACATCTTCTTTCATCAGTTCTTTGCCAGTCCGTATCGACGGTGAACACCACCGTCAGCGGCCAGAGGTATCCCCGGCAAGTAACTCGGCTCCAGCGTCATCTGCTGGAGCATCCACTCAAAACCCTCCCGCGCTTCGCTGTCAGGTACAACAGCGATCTGCTCATCATGAACAGTTCCGGCTACGAAGTACCTTTTGGATACTCGCAGCATGCCATCAGTCATCACGATACGCGCAGTGCCTTGCACCACGTTGTTCGTAATCTTCCCTCCGTAGATTGGCGTGGCCTCCGGCCCATACACCCATCTCTTTACCCCCTCCTCATCCTTTTCTTGACGCAGATTAGGATACAAGATGCGCATGCCGTTAGGCAGCACAATCTCTTCTTTTCGGAAGGTGAGACATTTATACCCGATCTCTTCACCCCCCGCAAGAGAGCGAACCAATAGCTCGTCCATCATGCTCCAGAAAGTCTTCACCGGCCATGCTGCAGTGCGGTATTTATCGATGATGGCCTTGGCCGTGATGCAGTGCACAAGAAGTTCGTGCTCGGTGCAAATGTGGGGAATCTCCTTCATGCGCTTGACGTAGTCGTCGTTCTGCAGGAACGCTTGAATAGCCTCGCCCGTGACCCCCAACTGCTTGGCGTCCTGCTTTGTATAGCGCAGCGGTGGTGCCCCGAGGAACCCCACCAGAAGCTGCTGCGCGAAGCTTGCCCACCCCAGCCCGTAGCCTGCCCCCAGCAGTGCACTTTTTGCGCTCTGTCTTTCAACCGGGTGGCTGTCCTTGGTCATGCCGGGGATGCCAAACATCTGCGCCCCAAACTGTGCGTAGGGGTCGCTGCCCGAGCGGAAAATGCTCAACAACTCCTCGTAGTCAGCCAGCCACGCCAGCACACGCGGCTCAATCTGCGAGAGGTCACCCACCGCCAACTGATAGCCCTCGGGGGCCATGATGGCCTTGCGCAGAAACGAGCCGCGCTTTAAGTTCTGCATGTTGATGGCTGATCCACGGCTGGCAGTCCAGCGCCCGGTCGATGCGCCGTAGTAGGACAGGGGAACAGGCAGGGGCCCCCTCCCGGCGATGTCATAGAAGCGTTGTGCCCGAGTGCGCTCGGTGGTGGACTTGACCTTGAGCCTTGCCTCACACAGCGCAGCCACATCTTCGTTGGGTGAGTTCAATAGCGACTGGAACATTGCGTCGGTCTTTGCCAAGGCCAGCGCCTGCTTGCCGGTGACCTTGCTCTTCTTCATGGGGGGCGTGACTCCCAGCAGCTCCAGTGCCTTGGCGAACTGCGCGTTGGATGCCAGCACTTCCTCCTCTAGCCCCAGCTTGGCAAGCAGCCCCTCTCGTGTCTCTTTCTCCTCCTCGATGGCGTCGAGCAGCATGTTCCTATCTAGCTCAAGCACCGGGTGGGTGTACATCTTGAGCGTCATGTCGATGAGACGGAGTTCTTTAGCGGGGTATCCCCGCACTAGCTGCTCGAATATTGCTTCACATAGAAAGACATCGTGTTGGCAGTACGCAGCAAGTTCGGCCTCAACCTTAGAATCCAACTCACTGAGTCCATCTGTTGAGTAAACGGCGTTCCCTTTTTTGGGAAGACCAAAATCGATTGCGAGTTTCGCGAGGGAATTGCCAACCTCCACGCCGCGTAAAGCTCGCGCCATTGACAGGGTGTCGAAGATGAAGGCGGGACGTACGGCGAATCGCCAGCCCATAATTGATACATCGAACTGTGCGTTATGGGCAAGCACTGCGGTTCTTCCCCAGTCAACTCCAGCAAAGAACTCAGGTAGGTCTGATCCGCTAACCCATCTAATTGGGTCGTCGCTTCCATATACATGGACGCAAGCTCCGAAGGCTTTGAATTTCTCATCTCGTATGTACTCCTCGGTTGTCATCTTCGACAGCGTGTAGCTCTTGCTGGCCCATCGCGTCTCAAAGTCAATGGTCAGTATCTGGTCGTATGGTTTACTCATGATGGCTTTCTTTCTCCGCGTTCAAATTTTTCTCGTTCATCCGTGGCGGCATGAATGACCACTCCTACGTCGTTAGTTGTTGGGTTGCACCAGCATTTGTCATGCGGCTCGTGCTCTCGTATGTCATTGCGTGGTACGACATGCATACGCCAATATTTGTCCGGGCGGACTTCCCATCCTTCGCTCAATTGAATTTATCCTTGGGTGGTGCGTCTTCCATGACCGCGTTATCGATGTATGCTGCTGCGGCATCCAACAGGTGTACGGCGTTGATCTCGTTGGTGTTGATTGCCATGATCTTGAACGGGACGTACGGCTCTTTGCCGATCAGCACCATGCCATGCAGATCGTCGTCGATGTAGCACTGGATGATCTCCGAGATGACAATGCGTAGGTGATCCCTTTGCTCCTCGGACATCTTTGTCAGCGCTAGCTCCAGCCCCGCTGTATCGTTTATTTCAAACATGTAAGTTGTTCTTTCAGTTCTTCTAAGTTTGTCTCTCGCACCACGAAGGCAAACCCACCAGCGGCACGGATCGCGTCAAGCTCTCGTTCTTGTAGCGCTGTGGTCTTGCCCTTGCCTGCCTTGCACTCGATGCCAAGGAACTTGCCGTTGTAGCAGCCGATGATGTCGGGGATACCCGAGCGGCCCAGCCCCATACCCGGGGGAGAGAAGTGGTAGATGCCAAGGCTGTCGAGCAGCTTCTTGACTTTGTCTTTAACAAGCTTCTCAGGTGTAGCAGCCACGCTCGACCTCCAACAGTTTCTGCATGTAGTGCTGCGCCTTGCCAGCGTCGTCGCTGCCGTCCTTGCGTCCAGCACGCAGGCTGTACTTGATGATGTTGCCTTTGAGGAATCCGACAAACTCCTCATGCGTGAGCACCGCCTGCATCACATGCCACGGTTGGATGGGCATGTCTTTGTAATGGTTGCCGCTCACCTGCAGGTCGTCAGCGCTGGTTCCGTTTAGTCCGTCTTTCAAGTTCATAGTAGTGCCTCTGGTAAGTTGTTGATTTCACTTGGTTGGTTTCTTTTTTGCTTTCGGTGCAGGTACGCCAGCACCTGCGCGTCGGCTCGTTGGAACGGCCACCACTGGCCGCTTTGGAGCGCGCTTAGCTCCGACTGCTGCGACGGACTCCACCGTGGTGAACCTGTGCGTGTCGGTGCTGTCGCACTCCCGGCGTCGGTAGCTTGTGTTTGTGTAGTCATTGTGGCGCGTCTCCAAAATTACTGTGGGTTTTCCACACACGGGGCACTTCACAGAACCTTCCCGGCTTTGGAATAGACCATGAATTGCTTGACGTTGATGACGCGCTCAAACTTTGAGATGCCGGGTAGGTTGCTGATGTCGATGCCTTCCTCACGCTTCTTCTCGACCACGTTGGTTTGGTTCTGCGACAGCATGGCGTTGGTGCCCTTGAAGTGCGGGTCTTTAGCAAACATGGATGGGCGGGGGACGTTGCGCCACACGAACGGACTGTCTGAGTGGCATTTGCATTTAGGTTGGGTCATTTTTTTCTCGTAGGTCTAGGACAATTTTCAGGGGGAACAACAACACACCAGACAGCTTGCCACCATCGTTTCCCGGCTTCGCTCACGACCCACCGGTCAATGTAAGCGTCGGGCATGGCCTTGAGAATTCTGCCAACGTGACTGCGGTCTGTTTGCACCGCCTCGACTATCTCTGCCACAGTCATGCCGTCTGGTGTTGTGCGTAGGGCCACGCGCACTCGGGCTAGTCGGACGTTACTTCCCATCAAGACACTCTTTGCAGATAAATTTCATCGGCCCCCCGGTAAACATTTTGATGTGTCCGCCTTTAGTGTGTTTATCTTTCTGACATTTCCAGCACATGCGTTTCTTGTTTGCCATAGCTTGGTTTGAAGCGGAGTACGCGTTCATAGCCATGACATTTTCAGCCGCAATATTTTTGTAGCCGTTGCCTCTCATGTGTTCTTCTCCTTTAGTTTGGCTTCGATGGCTCGGATATGTTCTTGGCTTGGCTCGTATGGTAGGTTCCACACAATGTCTTTCACCTCCTCATCCGTCAGCCCCACCCACTCGCGCTCGGCTGCTGCGACTAGGGCGGCAAAACGTTCAAGGAATTCAGGCGTAGCGTCAAAGCCGCCAGCTTGCCGGGTAAAGTTTTCAACGTCCTCGCGGGTCATGTGTTCTTCTCCTTGAGGATTGACTCCGCGCTGGTGGCAGCTTGCAACTTTGTCAGGCTTGATTGGTTGATCGCCGAGAAGTCCTCCTCCGTCAACCCCACCCACTCGCGCTCCTCCCGCGCCAGCCGCTCGCGCAGGGCGGCGAGAACACGCTTTCTTTGGCTTGCACCATTCGTCCCGTCATACGCAGTCAACGCCTCCAGCGCCTGCTGCATCAGTTCGCGGTCGGTCATACAAACACCCCCACAAGTAACAGCACTAGCACAATCGCCACGACAAACCGGCACCAGTAGATGACGTTGTAGAGGAGGTCATCCAAGTCTTCTTTTGTCATCTCACCCCCAGCGCAGACAGCAGGAACACAATCAGGAACACGCACGCAACGTATCCAACGAACTTGATCTTCTCTTCCAGAGAGAACTCAGGCGTGCCAATCAACAGGTCTTGTACAAACCTCTCCTCGTGTGTGTAGTCGGAGCGCAGCGGTGGCTCATATCGTGAGCCAATCTTGATACCGGTCTTCGTGGTGTAGTGCATCTTTTTCATTTGGCATCTCCAAATATTTTGCGTAGTTCATCGTACACAGCACGCGCTTGCAGCACCGACATGGACTCCAATGCATGCAAGACAAACTGCTCAGGTGGAACCGCCGCAGGGACGAACACCGCAGATGCAGGAGCAGGTGCAGGGGAGAGGGCCGCGATCCCTGCCGAAGAAGACACCCGTTGATCTTTCTTTACCACCACCGCCTTCTTCGTTGTCTTCTTCTGTAACAGATTCCTAAGCGTCTTCGCGCTCTTGAGCGGGACGTACTCAGACGTGGTCACATGCAGTACCCCCATATCATCTAGCTGCGCCACGCCTTGCCTGAGCATCTGCCCGATCACAGCAGACACCGAGCCAAGCTTGTAGCCCTTCGCAACCAACGCATCGCTGACCTTCTTGCGTGTACCGAGGGAGTCTTTGATCTCTTGAAACGCAGCCCTGTTCAGGTTGTTGGACACCTTGAATGGATACACCCTTACTGGCGCTGCCTCTTCTTTCTTGTGTTCTTCTTCCCAACGCTGCATGGCAGCACGCAATGTTTCTTTCAACCCGTTAGACATTTCATTTCTCCATTTAAAAATTTGAACGCGAACAGTAGCATACCTTCTAGGGCTTATGCAACATCTATGACAAACCCTGACGTGTCATGCTTGGCCTTACCCTTGGCATACAGCGCAACGACCACACCATGCGGGTCTTCATGGCGCAGATCGCTGTCGTCCCCATCGACACAGGTAGTACCGAGGAACTCAGCGGGGATATCCTCACGCTTCCTAAACACTACAGCGATCCGATACCCTGCATCGATAGCCTTACGCACATAGGGCTGGAACGCAACGACCCCTGAGTAAGAGAATGTGAGGTCGTAGTTGGCGATGTGCCCGGTATCGCGGTTGGGTATCTTGGTGTAGTCGTAGAACTGTAGGTCGGGGAACATCTCGAAGATGTTGTTGTAGTAGATGTCCTCGTACTCGAAGCTTGCGCTCTCCCAGCGAATGTCCGATGTGCCGTTGAGTCGGCACAGGGGGATGAGGCCAGCGGCCTTGGCTTTGCGGATGAGAGAACGAATAGAGGGGATGAGTTCAGCGAAGAACGCGGGGCGATCCTCGAAGAACAGCTTGGTCTTCCTCACTCGTGCGGCTTGCACGCTATTGAATGCGCCACGCCCAGCGGAATTGAGGCAGGGTATGTGGCACTCGGCGATCTCCGCCATAGCGCACACGTTGTAGCCCGAGAGCTTGTAGGGGGCCAGATATAGGACGCCTGTCATGTATCCGTACTGTTGACCCTTGATGGTCTTTGCGTTGGTGTCGATGCTTAGCATTTCATTCTCCTTGGTTGATTTCTTCGATGGACTCGATGTCCCACGATGCGTAGTTATCCAACTTGACGGCTCCCTCGTCATACGCCTTTGCTTCAGCCTCCTCTTGGGTATCTGCCTCCACAGTCACTACGATGTAGCTCGTGCGGCGCAGTTCTACTTCATAGGTCTTCTTCATTTGCTTTCTCCTTGGTTTAGTTTCTCTTCCAGCTCACGATCCCGCTCAGCGTCGGCACGCTCCTCGGCTTGCATCCACAGATATTCTTCTGCTTCCTCCCATGTGTAGCCGTTGTCCATCAGGTCTAGTAGTTTCTTCATCACGGCCTCCAAAGTAATAGGTCAAGCGCGATCACGATCAACGCTACTAGGAATAAAACTCTCTGTGCTTTTTCTGCTCGTGTCATGTGTCGTCACTCCAATGTTTCATCTTCAGTTCATCTAGCGTGTAGTCCTTGCGCGCCCTGTAGCGTGGCTCGGGGTCTTGCTCGGGTGGTTCGTCGTCTCCGAAAGATGCCTCCTCGAATTGAGAAACGAAGTTCCTGTCAAGCCCCCAGTTGCTGATGAAGCGCAGGGGGCAGCTGTTCCCATACGCAGCCTGCAACTCCTCGATGGGATACAACGTGTAGCCCATGTCCTTTGCGTCAAGCTCATCCTCGACAGACTCACAGATATAAATCTTGTGGCACCCATCGAACGCAAAGTGCTCGCCGTTGATTGGTTTTCCATTTATGTTCATAGCGCCTCGTTCCATTTAATTTGATCTCTGATCCATGTGCACAGCATGTGCGAGTCAGCCATTGCGCTGTTGGTATTGCGAACTAGGTCTGTCGGCAGGGTGTATGTGGTCATGCCGAAGCCGGGTTCCCACGCTTGCGTCTGCGTGTGTTTGTCGATGTCCTTCATCGCTGTGCTAAGCAGCCGTTGAATCTCGCGTAGTGCCTCGGGCACATCCTCGGGTATCTTGAACTCATCCATTTCTCTTCTCCTAAATGTGGGGGCCGAAGCCCCCGGGTTGGTTAGTCAACAGTCACAGTAAAGCTCAGTTCACGCACAGCGTCGCGCACCTTGTCCTCGAAGTCGTAGTCGTTGATGGCGTCGTTCACCTTGTCTTCGAGGTCGCCCACGAGTCGGTCGTATTCGTCGTGGTCGTAGCTGTTGTGATGCGCAGCCATTTGCTCTTCTACTTCCTCGATGGCGATCTCCTTGATGCGCTCGTCGCTGGCGGTGGTGATGTTCTCCAGTCTTTGTTCAAGCGCAGCGATGCGTTCCACCAGAGGGGCGGTGATCTGGTTAAGCATCGGGGTGAGGGCTGCGAGAAGCAGGGCGTTGAGGTCAAGGGTAGGGGTGGTTTGGTTTTCCATGATTTGCTTTCTTGAGTTGCTTGAATAGCCGGGTGAACCGCACCCGGCAACGGATGGGGACATGATGTCCCCGATCTCTTGGGTCGTACCTGCGGTCGCTTAGATGAGCGCCGTGACCAACTCCAGTGCCCGCTGCTTCATGTTGGCACCTTGTCCCCACAGGGCTGCAGCCTGACGATTCTCATCGGTGCGAGCACGGACATGGTGATCAAAGTGCTCCGTGCATGCATTGAGCCAACCCCATGCGGTGTCGTGTGCCGTCTCGAAGTTGCTGCCCTTACCGCCGCCGTTAAACAGCCCCATGATCCGCTCAAACGCAGCGGACTCGCGTGCCACCTCCTCGCTGGACTTCATGAGCAGCTTCACAGTCATCGCCTCGGCTTCGTCCGATTTGATTTTTATGTTTGCCAGCTCCCTTGCCATACCCATGAACGCACCGAACTCCTTGTTGGCCTCCTCGATTGCGGAGCGTGCATCGTCGGGTTGGAAGACAGAGCGGTGTGATACCTTGAACGCTGCCTTACCCTTGAGCGCAATGCTCAGCGTGTTGTTGCACACAGTCCGCACCGTAGTCCAGCGGCACTCAGTTGCCAGCGATCCATCCGCAGAGGTAGACAGCAGGGCATAGGGCACCACCTTGTCACGCCCACCATCGAGAGAGACACCCTCGGCCAGCTTAGCCGTTGCGAAGTACCGCTTGCCCCCAAAGAGAACACCAGCGGACTCGATGGTCACGCCACCCTTGTCCGCCCACTCACGGAAGAACTCAAGGACTTCAGCGGGTTGCACCACCTTGTAAGAGTCAGAGACCACACCCAGCGGGGCCAGCGTATCCGAGCGGAAGAGCACGAGCTTGTCGTCAACCGATTGGAGTGCGGAGACCGGGGTGTTTGGATTAATGACTTCCGTTGCGTAGCGGATGCGACCGCGCTGGATTTTGTAGTCCATGCCAGCTTCTTGTTGCCAGACTTCGATGGGTTGGTTAGCCCCCATCAGTTGCCCGAGGCCATGCCACTCACGCTGGGTGCTGGCGTACTGAGCGATGCCGTTGTTGATAGAGATTTGATGAGCCATGATTTGCTTTCTTGAGTTACTTGGATTGGGGCTGAGGATGTGCAGCCCCCACACATTCGGGACAATATGTCCCTGATCAATCACACACAATGAACCGGTCTACCTTCTTGATAGTCTCCTCTCTTTCTTTCGTCACGATGCGGCACGTTGCGCTGTCCTCACTCACCCATGCGCTGATGCTGACGATGATGCTAAAGGTCTGCGGGATAGCCGCATTTTCTTTGATCAGTTTCTTGTACGCAATGGCACGCTCGTCGTGCTCCCATGTGAACTTGTGCGTGAACTGATAGTCCCGGCTGGGTGCGTCGCTCCCTGTCCAGTCGCTGGTCTGTGCTCGCCAGTCGTCGAACTTGCTGAGGACATTTACTAACCGGGAATCCTTGAACGAGTCGAGGTTGGACAGCATCAGCCCGATGTACACCGAGTCGCTGAATGTCCCGATCCGCACAGTCGCCGAGCCCCGAGTACGCAGAGGTAGTTGGTTGAATACCCGAGCCAGCGCTGGTTGGCGAAGCATGGTCGGCTTGATGAGCCGCATCGCTGTCTCTGTGTTGAACTCTGTTGCCGCTTCGCGGGCCTTGGTTTTGAATGCGTCTTTCATTTGCTTTCTCCTTTGTAGGTTCTTACTGGTTGACCTTGCGCTTTTTCTCAGCCGGGTTGACCTCGGCCAAGATGAATGCACCCTCTACCTGCGGTTGGTAGAAGTTGATCTCGTACGGGGTCTTGTCCTCGCACGGCACATACCACACCCAGTAGGTCAACGCCTTGCCGTTGTACTTCACCTTGTCCATCGCCTTCATCAGGGCGTGCAGGTCGTCGCCTGAGCGCCACTCAAAGACGTTAACAAGTAGGTAGTGGAAGGTGGGTTGGGTGTGCTTGATCAGACCCTCGGTCATGTTGATTCGTTCACTCATTTGCTTTCTCCTTGCTTTGATAGCCCGGTAACCGACCGGGTGGCGGTGAACGGGGGAACCGTTCCCCCATTCGTAAACTTGTTAGTCATTACTAACATCCCCGAAGCTTTGCTTCAGTTTCTCCACAGACTCTGGCTCGTCTAACTCACCGCTCACCAGCGACTGCCACGTTGTGGGTACGAAGTCATTGGGCTTCATGTTGAGCAGGCGGTTCAGCGCTGTACGCATCTTGTCCGCCTTCGCCTGCAACTTCTCCCGCTCGGGATGGTCAGGGTACTGGGTGAGGATTGCTTCGATGGGTGCGAGTTCGTTCAGGGTGCGCTTGCGTAGCGCAACTTCAGCCCGACTGTTCATGCCCGGAGGCATCGTGCGCTGGAAGGGTATCCGGGGTCTGGCGTGCCGCTCACGGGGGGCGAACGCGAACAAGTCCACTATTCTGAGTTTTATATGCCTCGGCACCCAGTCAGTCCAATGCTCACCATGATTGGGGACAAAGTGTCCCTTTGCACGCCTCTTGAACTCGTCGTTGTAGAGATGCGCCAACTGGCTCGGGGTGTGCGCCTTGTCATCCCTATGCTCCACAAGGCGCATCGCTAGCTCTTCAAGCACGATGATGTAGGACTCCAGCGCCTCGAGCTTCTGCGTGTTGTCGATGGTCTTCTCCCGAGCGTAGCGTAGCCCGGTGCGTGCCGAGTCCAGCTCATACATCAGGGGCCGCAACAGAAGAGACCAAAATCGGCGATGCTGTCCGGCGAACAACTTCTCGCGCTTGGCGTCCTGCCCCTGCTGTTTGAAGGCTTCGACTGCCGCGCCCACAAGGTGCGCGGGGATGCCTCGGCTGGTCATTCGGTTGTGTAGCTCTTGCCACGTTCTTACACTACGATCCATAGAGATGTCTCCGGTAAATAGATGTCCAAACGCTACGAAGTTTATCAGAAAGTGTGGACGCTGGAGAGCCAGCATCCACGTGGGTTTTTCCATTTGCGTCCAACTATCTATGCAAAATAAAAATACAACGCGGGTACGGGAAAAAGAAACTGAAGACAGAGGAAAGACGCCTGACCCCCCATGCGAACAGGTCTACATACATAAAGCTTTTTTAAAAAGATAGATAGTTGGACGGATTTCAGGAAACGCTAGTACTGGCGCGGGTCTCCAGCGTCCACACTCGGAGAAAAAGTTCATAGCGTTTGGACATCTTGGACTATCGAAAGTATTACATACGGGGGAACTGTTCCCCCGTTCCCCACATACACCCGTCAAAGAAGACCCATCTGCCGGGGGGCGCACATGGTGTCGAGCCAGTCGATAAAGCCATCTTCTGACGCAAAGGTGTGGCTCTCGCCGTCGTGTGTCCACACAGAGAACATCTTGTACTCGGGGCGGTGCTTGCCCATTGGGTAGTAGGTGTCGAGCTGGTACTCCTTCCCGTAGATGGTGAAGATGCCAGCGTTCTCGTACTTGGGGGTGCGGTTGCGGTTCATGCTTCCTCCTTGATGATTGCGGCTAACGACAGGGCCACAGTTGCGGTGCCCCATATGACAGCGCCGAGATACAGCCACATGCCCTGCGGAATGAGGGCCGCAAGGCCGAACACAACACCTAACAAGCCGAGCATGGCTGTGAGGCAGAGATAGAGATTGGTCATGATGATTCTTTTCCTTATTTCCAGACAACGGTGCCTACACCACTCACGCCGAAGTGCTCGACGCTGTAGCCGTCACCCCCTGTTTCTGCCAACTTGATGGCGAGGATTCGGGCACGCTTCCAATCATCTCCGGTCGAGTCGTAGGGAAAGACGCGAAACTGTTTGTTGTGGTGAAAAACTGCGTAGCAGAACATGGGTAGCTCCTTTTGGTTGGACAAGAAACGAAACAGCGGCCAGCCCTCTCGGGCGAAGCCGCCGGGAAAAACACAGGGGAGAAAACGAACGGGGGAACTGTTCCCTCATTCAGAGCTGGGCTTTGAAGCTACGCTTCTGCGCGCCAGTCAATCCGTTGTAAGCCTTGAGCAAAGCCGCCACCGGATCAGTCTTGGGAGCACCGCGCTTAGCGGCCTTCGCCGCCGCCGCGCCTGTAGCTACCTGCACCAAGTACTTGACCCGGTTGTCCTCTGTGCTGTCCTTCTTGAATGTCAGGGCTCCGCCCTTGCGACTAGGGTGCGGTTTCACATCTGATTTCTCGGCCACATAGGCCACAGCGAAGACCCGAATGTCCGGGCCGATGATGCCTGCACTAGCGAGGGCGTCTGCCCAGCCATCGCTGGCGGACTCGATCTGGGCGAACACTTTGCTGGCGGCGTTGAATGCAACGGCATTAGCCGTGATGAATGCTTTGACTGACATATGAAACTCCTAAGTGAATGGGGGAACTGTTCCCCCGTATCGGCTAAGGGCCAATCCCCTAACCGATGCCTCTAGTATACGGATGGGGACAAAACAAGCCCTACGGGCAGGGCTTATTACCAGCCCTGTAACCCCCACCTATCCCCCACCCCCACAGATACGATGGCGTAGGGCGCTGGGCCACAAACACTATTCCGTAGCCACACCACAAATCTCAGTAATACCAAAGTACTCCCCCCCTAAAAATTTTATAAAAATCCAAAAAACCCCTTGTCTAATGTTAGACAAGCACAGATAAAAAAAGGGCCCCGGGGATGAGCCGGGGCCTTGAACAGGAGAGGAGGAAATGACTTTCCTTTCCCGAGGAGAAGCAGATGTCTTGCAACAACCGCCGAAGTAAGTGTATAGTGACACGCATCGGTAAGCAAGGCACAACGCCAAAACCCGCACATGCTTGAACACTTAATTAGTGAAGACCTAGACCCGGTAATCTCCGAGGGCCCCCCTGTGGGCTTCGTGCCGTTGGAGAAAGTATCACCAGAGAATCTGATCGACGCCCAGTCAGAAACAGCGGAGTGGTTAAATTCTTTGGGTCTGACCGACGAGAAGGTTCAAGACCAAGCAGCTACCACGACCGCCAGAGCGGCGTTCGCCGCCATCACAACCGGGACTACCCCGGGCAACATCCAAAACGCCCTGACCTCCATGAAGACGCCAGCCGCAGTGCAGCGTCTGGTGGGGATGCTGACCGCCTACGACTGGGAGTTCGTGGAACAGGCCAAAAACCTGAGAGGATATACAGTAGCGAAGCTACTGGAAGAAACCGAGAATCCCAACGCCAATATTAGGCTCAAGGCTCTGGGGCTCCTTGGTAAGGTTACCGAGGTTGGGCTGTTCACGGACAAGATTGAGGTTAAAAAGACTGAGATGTCCGACGACGAGATTGAGACGCGGATTAAAGAAAAGCTCAACCGGTTCATGGGCGTGGTCGATGTGTTGGATGTCACAGACACTGTGGAACTCCAAGAAAAACAAATCGAAATCGCAGAAAAACAAATAGAAACCGCAGAAAAACAAATAGATGCAGCTCAGTAGCATCACGACGCTCACTAAAACCGAGCTGGAAGCCCTGCACAAGGCGCTGCCATACTTGAACGCTAAAGAAAAATCCGAACTGCTGGCCGACTTGGAGGTCAGAGAGCGCCGCGCCCGTCTGCAGGCAGCGCAAGGAAACATGTTGGGGTTCGCCACAGCGGTCTACCCGGGCTTTAAGGTCGGCCCCCACCATAGGAAGCTGGCAAAAATCTTCACGGACGTGATCGAGGGACGCAAAAAGCGCGTCATTATCAATATTGCACCCCGTATGGGTAAGTCCGAGTTCAGTTCTTACCTGTTCCCCGCTTATTTTTTAGGCAAGTATCCGGAGAAAAAAATTATCATGGGTACGCACACGGCGGGTCTGTCGGAAGACTTTGGCCGTCGTATCAGGAACCTGATCGACTCAGAGGAGTATGGTGAAATCTTCCCCGCTACGGTTGTAGCGGATGACCAAAAAGCTGCAGGC
>Ga0315903_10001893_pt1 | contig 31602 bp, 46 predicted proteins | sample LakEriMetagenome_7_FD_203524 | JGI IMG/M metagenome (GOLD analysis project Ga0315903, IMG submission 203524) | Freshwater fungal communities from buoy surface, Lake Erie, Ohio, United States - Buoy 2 MA119 | ecosystem: Environmental > Aquatic > Freshwater > Lake | place: USA: Lake Erie, Ohio...
GAAATTGGTGGAATCAAAATGGTGCAAGATTATATGAAAAATTAAATGATGATAATTTTGTTCAATCTTTAATTGATGAAAATGATGGTGAAACTGCGTTTGAAATGAATTTTGAGGGTTATGGTGATAGTGGTTCTATTGAAGACGGTAATTATTCGGCAAATATAGAAAATTTGGGTTATGAAATGTTAGACTTATTTGCAGCAGGATTTGAAAACAATGAAGGTGGTAATGGTACAATATATTTTGATTTGGAAGATAAAGAAATGAATTTAGAATATAACCAAAACTACGAAGAATCATTCATCGGAAGTAGTGAAGAAATTAGATTAGTATGATGAAAAATATTAACGAAGATATATTAAGAATTAAATCATTGATGAATATAGTTCAAGAACAACTTGAATTAGATTTTGATGATAATACTGACGATACTAATACGGAAAGTAATATTACTATTGAAAGTCCTGAGTTTACTAAACCATTCAAAGAAAAAGTCTTTTTTATACTAAAAGATATATACGGAAACACCAATTGGTCAAACGAAGAGGGTAGAGGAACAAGAGGTCGTGGAGGATTTGTGAACATATATACTGTTTATGATTTAATGAAAGAAAAAGGTCTTGATGATTATGAACAAGAGGGTGGAGATTGGTCCATCATCAATTATTTTGACACCAACCCACAAGTAAGAAAGTATTTGGTTGATTTATGGAAAAAAGAAACATCCAATAGTTTAACAAACGAAGATTCAGTAAAAGATTTTATATTGTGGATGTCAAGAAATAGAAATAAGATTTTTAAAGAAGGGCCAATATTAAAAGATTTGGTTGAGTTAAATACCACATCACTTATGAAAGGCGAGATGAACGAAAGAAAGGCTCATGAGTTCTTATCAAAAGTTGTTGAAAAACTACCTGATTGGGAATTATCCAAAAGATATTTACCAGGATCTACTTCAGATAGGTCAGGTATTGATATAGTAATGACTAATGATAAAACAAATAAATCTGCAAAGTTTCAAGTAAAACCTTTATCAAGTATTGAAGAAACAGAAGATGGATATGTTGTTAATACTTACAACGTAACTGGTTTAGATAAAAAACCTGTAGACTATTTTATATTTGCTTCATATGAAGTGGATGATGTTTATATTTTTAGAAATAAAAAAGAAGGTTATGAAGTTTTAGGACCAACTAAAGTTATCTTCAAAGATAAACCCGTAGAATTTTAGTATTTATAAGTATGAGTTTAGAAAGAGCAAAAGATTTAGTTGATGTTTTTAACAATGGTAATTTTGAAGATGATATTGAGCCATATTTTAATGACCTTATTACTTTTTTTAAGTTTGTTAAAAAATATAATCTTTTAGATGAAATTGAGTTAGACCAAATAGGTTATCGTAATTGGGACAGTGAACTAATTAATTTTTTAGATGAAAATGGTGTTTTAGGTAATCTTAGTTATGAAGACGCACCCGAAGAATTAAAAAATATATTACTTTTAAAAGGTTTAGAAGACAACTACGCAGACACAGTTTATTTTATAATCAAAAATCTAATAACTGATGTTGAAATTAGAAATGGTGGTTTTTATCTAAGATTAAGAGATAGAGAAGAGTTAGGTGATTATTTTTGTAGTGGTAGTAGAAGAAGTGATGTTGACCCTAAATATGTTGCAAAACTAATTTTAAGTGAAGAAGGTTTAGGTCACGATTGGTATTTTGATTCTGGTATGAAACCACACGATACAGTAGATGTTTTAAATGATTCTAATATTACACATCTTAAAGATGTTATTTATAAAAAAATAGGAAATCAAGAATTATCATTAGAAGATTATGATTCGGACTTTTTTGAACATTTATCTGAAATACAAGGGACTGAAGGTTATTTTAGAATAAGACCTGAAGATTTAAACGACCTATTAAAAGATAGTGACGCATCAAACGAACTTTTCAAAAAAGATTTAGAAGATATTGGTGATGAATTAAGAAGTATCTACTATAACTCTGAAAATACAGCATATGAAGATGAAGCTTATGAAGCTGTTTATAATGGTCTAAGTGAATACTTCGAGGGTCGTATTGATGAGATTCCAAGAAAGGTCGGTGAAAAAACCAAATACGACCAATATATTAAAATCAGAGACTTTATTGGAAATATAACAACATTTTTAGAAAATAATAAAGGTGGAACTTGGAGTGATTCATTTTTAGAATATTTTGGTGGATATACATCACTTATAAATAATATGATTTATAATGATGATGTAGAATGTATTGATATTAGAATTCCAGATTATCCTGATTGGGACAGAACAATAAGAAACATAAACGAAATGTTTTTAGATTATATTTAATATTATATGAGCAACTTTTATTTTGACAACGCAGAAAAAAAATTAAGATTGGTGGATTATCTTCTTAATGAAATATCCGACAAAGATTTGAATAAACTAATGGCCCGTGAACTTCAAAAAATTAGATTAATTCCTTTAGATATGTTTGCGGCAAAAGAAGCGATATCAAACATTATAGCGGCTGAAAATTCAAGAGGAACCATAAATTTTAATAGAGCAATAACAGGTTTAATGTCCTTAAACCTTTCAACTGTTACCGTAAGAAATAAATTTAGATTTGATAACTACTACAGAAGATTTATCAAATCAAGAAGTAGAGGTTACGATTTTGAAGGCCTAATCGCTGGATTGTTAGATGCTGAAATATCTGAAAACAAAACATCACCATACGATATTGTTGCAATGGATGGTTCACATTATTCACTTAAAACATTAAACAAGTTAAGTGAGTCACCTGTACTAAAATCAATTAAGACCAATTTTACAACATACTACAATAATTTTGAAGGTGGAGAAGAATATAAAAAAGAGTTAGGTGCGATTATACAAGAAAGTAATCCGTTAAAGTGGCTCGTTGAAAGCCAAGATCCTGTATTTTTAGATATTGCAAAAGATATTTTAACAGAAGCTATGTCAGAAATAAATGGGATGTTAGTTGGTATTCCTATGAGTAACCAAAGAATAAAAATGTTTTATTTTAGTAGAGAAAAACTTATCGAATTAGGATTGCAAACTGATATGATTAATGCTCCAAAATCAAAAGGAGCGATGCAAATTAGATTTTCATCTAAAATTTTTAAAGACCCAACGATTAGTGGTGAATTAGTATTTCCTGACCTTTCAACAAAAGAATATGAAGATTTTTTAATTGGTGACGAATCAACAAAAAAAACAATTGAAACATTAAATAATTTTGGACAAAAATATGGAGTAAACGGTTTAGGAAGACAATTACCACAAGACATTGTTATGGATTTAGCGAAAAGTGAAAAATTCATTACAGATATGAATTTTATTTTAGGTCCTGAAAAATGAAAATAATAATCACAGAATCACAGTTAGAAATGTTGATTGAAAAGTGGACAAATGAGTACAAAAAATCAATCAATTGTTCAAACCCAAAAGGTTTTTCACAAAAAGCACATTGCGCAGCAAGAAAAAAAAGACAAAAAGGTAAAAAAACTAAATCAGAATCACCATTTTAATTTGTTTAATCAAAATAGTTTATATACATTTGTATTATTGTTTAACTAAATACTTAAAAAACACATGGCAACAAAATCAGGAAACAAAGGACGTTACATTTGCAAAGTTGGATTCTACGACATCTATGCTAAAGACACACTTAAACCACGAAAAGAATCAAAATTCAAATGGATTAAGGGTGAGGTAAAATCGACAGACTATGTTGTATACCACGCAAAAAAAGTAATCGAGAAGGGATTAAAGACTAAAGACATGGCAGTAACTAAAGCGGTTGAGTTACTTGGACCAAAAAAAGAATTTTATAGTCTTTAATTACTCGTCTATATATAAATCAAAAGTCAGGTTAGTCCTGACTTTTTTTATGCTCTTACTATTTATTTAATATGAATATACTAATAACAGAAGCCCAATATAATAAGTTAACTGAAGAAAAACTTCGGGAGTTTCTTTATGGGTTTTGGAATAACCAAAAAAAACATGGAGAAAAGCCAAGTTTAGATGATATGTTATTTAGAGTTTTAGATATTAATAAAAATACAAACGAAGACTTTCAAGTTATCCGACCTATTTGGTATGACTATAACGGTGGATTCAGAAATTTGGTTGAAAAAGTAAAAAATGAAATTGAAGATAAAACATATGAGCTAAAAAGTAATTGGGGTAATCTTGATACAAGAATTGAAGTTATTGAAGTAAGCATATTTGGTAAATTAGGAGAGGACTTTGGTGTTGATATATTTGTTAATGTTGATGATAAAGGAACCATGAATTTCCAAATGTATGAAGAAGGTACCGATAATGAAATTGAGGTAAATGATACAATAGAAGCAGCATATTTTGAAGCACAATCCAATTATGAAGGAAGTGACCTTCTTGGTTACTTAAGAGGTGAAGTTTATGATTTTTTTTATAAAAAGTTAGAAAAATACGGAATCCCAATTGATGTGGATGTTGATATAACAGATATACACGGAGCACCTAATAGTATCAATGAGAGTTTATTTGACGAATTAGATGGTATTAAAGCAATAACAAAATATTGGAAGTCAAAACTTAAAAAAGGTGAAGAGATTACTTTTGATAAAGTTGAACTTGAATATTTTAACATTACAGAATTCTCACCTAAGTTACATGCTCAAGAAGTATTTTATGACTTAATAGGTGGACATGACTACACTGATAAATTTATTAAAGGACTTCTAAACAAAACATTTTCAACAGAAGACTTCAATGAAAGTATAACAGGCGGTTATAATTTTAAATGGATTATTAATGATTTTGAATACCAAGATTTTAGATATAAATTATATGGTGAAGCTTTACCGGGTGGAGTCGTGTCAATGATGGATGGAAGAACCCTTAATTTAGATGAAGCTTGTAATCACGTAGATTTTGGTTGGGAAATACAAAATGAAGTTAATGATGTGGTGCAAGAATGTATGGAAGAGATAATAATACCTAAAACTGGTGCACATATAAAAGTCCCATTAATTATTGTCCCTGAAGAATGAAAATAATAATTACAGAAAGTCAGTATAAAATGTTGTTGGAGTCGAATATAGATTCCATGCAAAATCTTATTGACATGGCTTTTGAGGAGGTAAAAGAAAATTGCGAAGGTGGTTATTACATAATGGCACACCAAGATTATATATGTAATCCAATAGATATGATTGAAGAAATTAAAGTGGTCGATGTCTCAAAGTCAACATCTATGGATTATTTTGAAAAAAATAAAACGGAATCAATAAACATTACTATTGATTGTTATATTGATTCAGTACGTGAATATAATGATTTGGATAATTTTATTTATGAACTACAAGAAGCGGCAAGAAATGTAATTGGTGCTAAAGTGATTATTATATCCGTAAGAGATATAATTAATAAAAGAAAAGACTTTAATTGGTGATGAAAATAATAATTACAGAATCTCAGAAAAAAAAACTAATGAATGATTTTATGAAATCACTCGTAGATCATACCTTAGATGAAAATGAACCTTCTTATCTTGATTCTTATATTGTTATTTGGGATAAAACTGATGTTTGGAGCATTGATAACGAGCCGTTTATTGAATATGATAAATCTGATGGTAGATTGTGGATATCAAAAAAATATTTAAACAACTTAGAATCTTGGTTCCCATTCAAAAAAGAAAAAGTGTTAGATATGATTAAAAACTCTTTTGAAAATAAATTTAATGTTGATGTAAAATATATCGAAGCGGGGTCATGAAAATAATAATTACAGAAGAACAATTTAATTTTCTTTTTGAATCGAATTTTGAAAAGAACTCAAGACTTGTCTATAAGATGTGGAATGATGGTATGGAATTTAATGAAATATCAGATTATACTGGATTATCTTTAGAACAAATAATTTTTCTATTAAAAGATAAAGAAATATATATTGATTGTGGTTTAGCTTATAAATTAGTTGGTTTACTTTTTAGAACAGATTTAGTTAATAAGAAACATAGTTTCGAAGACATGAGTGCAACTATAGAGTTCTCATGGGATGGCTTTGGTGGTTATAATGCTTTTGACTATAATGACACAGATTACAACTTAATTGGTTTTGCAACACCTTATTGGAATGGCGATTGTAGAACACCTGTTGATGGGTCATATTTTGAAGACATAAATTATGGTGATAATTATGACGATTATGATAACCAAGGTTTAACGACAAGTTACACCCCAAAAAGTTTTGAGTCTATTTCAGAACTAATTGATTTTTTAAATAACGAATATCCTAAATTGTTAATCAACCCAATTATGAAATTGATTCATTATTATGAAAATAAATATAAGTAAAAAAATAACAAATAATTTGACTAAATAATGAGTTTTATTATATTTTATTCATTATGAAAACATTTCGTCAACAATTAAGAAATTGGGTCAAAGAAAAAAAAGAATTAGGTAGAACACCTGAAGAGATGTCTTTATTAGAAGAGGTCATGAATAAAATCAACGAGTTAGAAAAAGTTGAAATTGATACTATCAACAGAGCTTATCATAAAGGTCATATGGATGGAGAGAATAATAAAAACCCAATGGCTAATTATTATAAAAACACACATAAAGTTAATAGTCTATTTAGGACTATGTTAAAAAAATAAATTATGGAAATTACAAATAGTGAATTAAAAGAAAAATTAAACAATGGTCAAAAAATAGTTGTTGAATTTTGGGCACCATGGTGTGGTCCGTGTAGAATGTTAAAACCAATATTTGAAAAAGTGGCAACTAACAATACAACTGACATTCAAATGTATACAATGAACATTGATGAAGGCGATAATAAAGAGATTGCGATTCAGTACGGTGTTCGTAGCATACCAGCAATTAAAACGTTCGATGGTTCAGAACTTAGAGAAACGTCTGTAGGTGTGGTATCTGAAGAAAGAATAAAAGAATTGGTCTCAAGTTTAGTTTTGTAAAAAAAATAAAAAACATTTGGCAAATTGAGAAATAACATATATCTTTGTTGAAGTTAAATGATTTAGAAATTATGAAACAGGTAGAATTAACAATACAGGAAATTTGGCAAGCAACTCGACCTATCGTTCAGAAGAGTAAGAAATCTTATACTAGAAAACAGAAACATAAAAACAAACATATATGATAACACTCAACGACGTAAAAAACTCAGCACCTGCAGTATTTGCAACTGCACCATCCCCTAAAATGTCCAACAAGTACGTGTTCGTACCAACCATGGATATCATGGAAAACTTCGAACGTGAAGGATGGGAACTAGCAACTGCTAAACAAATAGGACGTGGACAACACGCAGTCCATGAACTAAGATTCCGTAATGGACAACTACCAAAAGTTGGAGACACTTTGGTTGAGGCGGTAATCAAAAACTCACACAACGGAATGGCAACATTCTCTGTAAGTGCTGGACTTCACCGATTGGTTTGTTCCAACGGACTAACAGTACCGACAGCTTTATCAGAGTCATTTAAACTTCGTCACTCACGATTTGACTTGGATGAGGTAAAACGTTTGACTGAGTCATTTGCAGGACGATTACCAAAGATTGAAGGTTCAGTTAACCGAATGATGGAACGTGAACTATCAACTGACGAAAAGATTGATTTTCTTCGAAAATCGGCAGAGATTCGTTTTGGTAAGGATAAAGTTCTAAAAGACATGGAGATTGTAGGACTTCTAACACCAAATCGCGATGAAGATGAAGGTGACGACATGTGGAAGGTTTTTAACGTAGTACAAGAGAAATATGTTCGAGGTGGGGTTGAAGTTTCAAACAACCGTGGACGTGTAACAAAACTACGTGGTCTTCAAAACATCATGGCTGTAAACCAAGTGAATACAAAACTTTGGGAGTTGGCTGAGTCAATGTGTTAAAAAAGAGAAAGGGGACTAATGTCCCCTTTTTTATTTCATATTTTTTAAAACCATCTCCAAACTATAAATTGATTCTTTGTCTAATTTAGTTTTAATTGGTTTGTTTTTGAGATAATTTAATGAATCAATAACCTCTTGTTTTTTATTAGAAACTTTCGGTGTTTCAACATTAGTATTATTAACGTACTCAAATTTTTGTTTAACGGGGGTTAAATCTATACTTGTGTTTTTTTCAGGATGATAAATCATCTGATAAATTTTTGCGGCTAGAACCGCATCCTTAGTGGTTCTATAGATAAAGTAATAATATAAGAATTTTTTCATATGGTAAAGATAGTAATAAACTATTCACCTCACAAACAAAATATGTGATATTTATTATTATGAAATCTATTTTAGAAGAAGAATTAGTTAGGTTAAGGGAATTAATGCTATCTGAAGAGATGGTCCAAAGCGATGGGTACAAAAAACTAAAACAAACTATAGAAATATTAAAAAAGAAAGATAAAGTCCTTTTACTTTCATGTTCAAATAGATATCAGTTTGACCCAAAAAAACTTGACATCCCAAAATCAAAATTATTGGCCCTACATATCCAAGAAGAACTTGGTGATAAAGCCACTTTCATAGACATCACTGAACTTAAAATATTACCTTGTGAAGGTAATGTATCAAGAGCCGAGGGTAATTCATGTGGGTTATTAAAAGCAACTCTTAAAGACAAAAAAAAGAACCCATCAGGTCATCACAGATGTTGGGTAAACATTAATGAACCATCAGATGAGCTATGGAAGATTTCAAAAGAACTTTTTGAATCAGACGCTGTTTTATTTTTCTCTTCGGTAAGATGGGGACAAGCAAACATGTACTATCAAAATTTGATGGAAAGATTAAATTGGATTGAAAATAGACACACTACTCTTGAAGAATCCAATATTGTAAAAAACATTGAAACAGGGTTTATTTGTGTTGGGCAAAATTGGAATGGTGAAAATGTTACTGAAACACAAAAAGAAGTACATAGATTTTACGGATTCAAACCAAATAATGATTTATATTGGAATTGGCAATTCACCAAAAATTCTAAAGACGAAACGCAAAAATCATATAAGGCATCACATAATAAGTTTTTGAAAGACATGAAAATTAAAGAACTCAAAAAATGAAAAAGTTAATCAAAAATATATTAAATGAGGAGACAGAAGGTTTGAGAAAAAAATTCATCAGGTCGACTGAATCTGTTCCTTATATCATAGAAAGTAATGTGGATACAAACCTTATTAACGGTGTTGAAGTTCAAAATATCACTTTTGATGAAAGATATAACGAGATAGCAGGAGACTTGTTAATTACATCTTGGAATGAAGATCCGGACCTTTTCGAGTTTACCCAACAATTGCGTAGAATTGATAATGAATTAGACAAAGTTTTACTTAAATATTCATTTAAATTTGATGGTTCTTTTGGTAGAAATACGGGTAAATATAATAACTTAATGTGGTATTTTATTGGTTGTGAATGGAGTTCCGACAACCAATTTATATTGAAAATGAGATATGCATTTAGACAAGAAGAATACGATGAAAATTAGTAGAGACTTAATTAAAAATATATTAATAGAAAAATTGGAAGAAAAACTAAGTTCAGAATTGGATGAAGGTAGACCACCAATTTATTCTGATGAGGATATTAAAAAGATAGCTTGTAATTATGAAACAAGAAGAGATTTTATGCAAAACGATAAAAAGATTTTCTTTGCTGCAAAAAATAGAAGACTTTTAGATGATTTAACAAAAACTTGTAATTGGAAAACTTTAGGAAACAAATATATGAGGATGGTTTACTTAATAACGTGGCCATACCCAAATTCTGCCGTATATGTGGGATTAACTTGTGATATCGATAAAAGAACACGAGAACATGCGGATGCCTGCCATATGGAATTTGATAATGAAAGGGAAAAAGATACAAGAAAAAAGGATAAATTTATTAAAGAACATGGTATGGGTGAAATGACCCCATTAACCGATTATATTAGTTCTGATGGTGCTGCTTGTTTAGAAAGGGCTTTTATACAAAAACTAAGAGAAGTTGAAAATGATTATGACTATTTTAAAGTGCTAAACAGTAAAAGGTCTTCAGGTGGTGAAATGGGTCATTGTAAGGCGGATGCGAGAGACATCATTTCAGACTTCAAAAAAATAATGGAATTAAAAATTAAGACTGATAAAGAATTAGAACTTAAATTACCAGATGTGTATGATTTTTACAAAGATAATAAAAGTAGACAATCCGCTTTAAATAGAAAATACGCAACAAGTAAACACGACGTACTTTTTCCTAACGCAAGAAAAGAAACATTATACCTTTTAAATAGAATTAAAAATTACAACAGTAAGGAAGAGTTTAAAAAAGAAAGATATGATGATTTTAGATCGGCGGCCCTCCAATTAAAATTCCCTTTAATATTTCCTGAACCAAATTACTACATAAATTTATCAAATGGAAAAGAATATAAAAATCTGAAAGAAGTTAGTGAAGACTTAAATGTACCATTTGATGTTCTTTATAAAAGTTTACTTAGTAATAATGCCAAAGAAAAATATAAAATTATAAATTCAAAAGACAAAGAGGAGATAGTTGAATCAAAAATTATAAAAATACTAAAAGAAGAAACTTCAAAAGATAGTTTAATTAAAGGTATTGATATTGTTATTAATGCTTTAAAAGAAGAATATCCATTTGTGGTTGGTTGGGAATTTAAAGAACCATATGAGAAATATAAAATGACTATATATATTGATTTATTAGTTGATTACGATAAGACCAAAGAGTATTATGGTTTGGAACCAAGAAAGAGTGAGATAGGTAATCGTGTTTTTGGACGTGAACATTATTTAAATAAAGCCGCCACATACCCTGTATCAGCATTTGAGTATCAAGGTTTTTTAGACGCACATGATGAATACCGTAAAATAGCTGACTATGTTTCAGGTATGTATGACTACATACCTGATGAATTAAAAATATTATCCGCATTTGGATATGACGAATATAAAGAATTAAACGTAGATAACTTCATTTTTGTTGATGAGAAATTTGTTGGAAGTACGGAAAATTTAAAAAAATAGAATGAAAAATATTATTAAAAACATATTAAAAGAAGAACAAGAATATAGTGAGTTAGAACAAAACTTTAAAAACTCCATGCAAAAACTTCAATATATTTTTGAAAGTCAAGTTTCATCTGAAATTGATTCTGTAGAAATAAGTGAAATTGAAGTTGAAGTAGATCCTAGTTATACTCAGGTTCAAGGAAAACTTACTGTCAAATCATTATTCGAAGACCATGATTTTGGTTCAATCGGAAGACATGCAGATAGAGTAGAAAATGAAATTTATAAGATTACTAAACAATATACTTTTACTGAAAACGGTGGTTTGATTAGAAAAGGGACTGATAACGATTGGTTTTTAGGTTGCATGCCAATTGGTATGAAATGGGCTGCTTATGGTGATGAAGTATTTGTGTTAATTTTAGAGTTTTGGTTAAATCAAGATGAATACGATGCATAATGAAAGAGTTGGTTAGAAACATATTGAAAGAAGAGTCTGAAGATATTGACCAAAAAGTTTATAACTTTCTAAGAAGAAGGTATGAAATAAATGAGATTAATATTGATGACAACATTAAGTTTAAAGAGTTATATTTTAAGGTAGATGATGAATATTATAATGTATCTATGTGGGATAATAAAAAAAGACAAGTAAGACTTATTTTGAATATGCTTGTTGAAAACAATGTTACTGAACCAATGATTATCTACACAAATGAGAACGACCCATACAGGCAAAAAGTTGTTAGAACTATTAAAAAGTTTTTATACGAAGTAATGTAATGAAAGATTTAATTAGACACATATTAAAAGAAGAGGTTAATAGAAAATACGATAAACCTACACCAAAAATAGAACAACTTGTTTATAGATGGTTGAATGACTACTTTGATGGGGCACAAATGTATCATAAAAAACATTATGAATCAACACATAGTTTTGAATTTTGTAAAAACGGAAAAGAAATATTAGATGTTACTTTATATTTTGATACTGATGATACTGTTTTTGACGACAAAAGAAAAACTGAAGAAAGAAGTCTTGATAAAGGTTTAATGGGAGTTCCAAAAAATGTATTTGATGATTTAACCACAGATATTCCTATGAGAGTAAGTTATTTAAGATACCTTTTTGAGGAATGGTTTGACGATACTTATTTAGGTGAAATCCAAAAAAAGATGGGTAGAAATGACCTATATATTGATGAATTTGATGTATATAATAGTGACGGTGATATTTGTTTTCCACCGATAACAAAACCTGATGATGTAACTGAGGAGGAAATGATAGAACATATTCTTAAAACCGGAAAATATAAAATGAAGGATATATTGTGGTGGGAAGAACAATTACCAGGATGGATTGAACAAACTTATTTAGAACAACTTAATGGTGCTGAATACAGAAGATTAAAAGGACAATGAAAAAACTGATTAGACATATCTTAAAAGAAAATAGACTTCAACAAGAGCTAAAACAATTTATTGAAGATAATAATATCTTTGATGCTGCTGAAATGGTTGGTGGAGTGAATAATCTTAAAAGTATTTTCAAAGATGACCTTGAACTTTCTGAAATATTAGATAAATTAACAGGTGTTGTTGATTTTGAATATCACGATTTTATTAAAGACCCAAGATTTGTTGTATTCCCAATTGAATATGAAATAATTGGTATTAAAAAAAATATATGGGGCACACATTCTTGGCCTGAATTAAATCTTATTTATGATGACAGTAAATTAACTTCGGCGGAAAAAAAGAAACTGATAACCATCCTTGCCACAATTCAAAATGACAATACTGTAGGAAAGATAGAAACCAACTTACCTGAAATTGAAAGTTCTGGTTATTTTGATGTTAAACAAATAAACGGCAAAGATGTCGATTTACATGAGGATGAATTCCCTTTTTCAAAAGAAGATGTAATAAAAATACACGACAAACTTTATGGGGAGTCTGAAAGTTTAAATGAAAGTAATAATAGTGAAATAGACAAAAATCTAAAGGCAATAAATGTATTGTTATCTTTGGTTAGTTGGGATGGACTTTGTGATATATGGGCAGAATACAATCCTGACGATAAGGAATATGAAATAAGATCAAAAACTCTCTCAACAGATGATTTGGCGACCTCAATTACTGAAATAGAAAAAGAACTTAATTCTTTAGAGGACTCAATAAAGTCTATGGGAATCAAAGTGTACATCTACACACCGTGGTATGTGGATAATTGTGAGGATGAAGTTAAGTTCATGAATGAAAGTTTAAAAGAAAGTGAATCAGAAGACAAAGATTATAGCCCAGCGGGTAAAGAAATAACACCCAATCATATTGTTGTACATAAGTCCAATCCAATGTACAGAGATAAGATAATGGAAAACGGTCTTAAAGTAAGGGCCGGAGAATGTTATAAAATATATGTGGGTTATGGGGTTAAATGCAAACCCGCAATTTTTGCAACCAACTCAACAAACAAAAGAGCTTGGTTTGATTCAACATATGATGATGACATTTGGTTTATTGACACAACAAAGATACCAGATGTTAAATGGTTTAAAGATAGACATTTTGAGTCAAGGTCAAAACATATTGTAACATTTCAAGATATTCCAAAAGAGGCAATAACCCTAAAATATGAAGGAACAGGAAGTAGTGAAGATATTTTAAAGTCGTGGCCTGAAGATTCACCTAATAAGTTACAAGAATCCATAAGAAGAATATTAAGGGGAGATTCATTAAATAATGATTTGATGGAATCAGAAAGTAAATCAGAAGACAAAAAACTTAATTTAGTAAAAGAAATGATTTATAGTTTTTTTGATGAGGTTGAATTTATTGAAGTTGATACAAATTATGAAGGAAAACCACTTATCAAAATTTATCATGATGTGGAAGATACTGCAGCAAACTACGATAATTGGCTCCAACATCAAATACGAGACAAAATTCAAGAAATTACAGGAGATGGTATTATTTTAAGTCCATGGTGGGCACCAAAATGGGATATAAATAAAAAACTTGCAGACTTCTACATTGACGTTCAAAAAATAGAATACGATGATGAAGGTAATGTTATAAACGAATCTGACGAATCTAAACAAGAAAGAAAGTTTAATAAATTGATTCAAAATGTGGAAGATTATTTAAACTCCAACGAATATCCAAGTGTTAAAAAATTTACTGTGTATTATGATGACACACACGATGATGTTATTGTTAATATATTCTTTAATGTTCAAGACTCGATTAAATTGGGTGGTGGAATTAACTCTGTTATTAAAAGAGTTGGGAAACAAGTCATGGAAGACTTGGAGGTATTTCCTATGGACTTCAAATATCACATACATTTCGATAGAGATATAAATGAATCCAAAAAAAAATCAACAAATGAACTTATTATCACAGTTTTAAATACTTTAGTTTTACCACAATATGAACACGTTATATGTGGATTTGAATTAAAAAATGTTGACGATAAATCTTTAGATAATATTATTAATTACCCAGGTGTTACTGTAACATTTATTGGTGGTTATGGTACAAAAATGTGGCCAAAAACACAGGCGGTTCAAAAAATGTATAACGACGTATTAGACGATATATGGGAAACGGTTTGGGATTATACAGGGGTTTCACTTGAACTATATTCAAAATACGTTAAAGACTGTGGAAAAGAAAACATTTATTTAAGAGAACAAAAAGAAAAAACTAACTATATAGAATTATTAAAAGATATTGTGGAACCATTTAAAAATGAAGATTGTGTTTGTGATATTAGAGTTTTGTATAATGAAGAAGACGATATGTATTTAATTGATGTTGAGATTGGTTTATTTGACCTTAAAGAGAAGTTTTTTGCTGAGGTAGGAAGAAACTATTATGTTAAAAAATTAAGAGTTGATATTAAAGAAGCAATCAAAGGTTACATCCCAATAGATAATTTCTATGTTGGTTCATACTCAACACCAAAATGTGGTGAGAAAAGATGGTGGGATAAAAATATAAATGAATCCGATAATAAAGAACAATCATTACAAAAACTTATAGACCAACACGGTTTATATGATTTTATAAAGATGTCAGGGTTAGATTTTAATCAAGTAAAATCAATCTTAAATAAAATGGACAACCCCAAAGAAATATTAAAACAATACATTAGAGAATTTGTTTTAGAGCATGATGGGATGAGTAATGGGGATTATGGTTCTCTTTTCGCATTAAGATTACCATTGAGTAATATCAAATATGTTAATGACATAATGGTTCAAGACAGAGACCAAATTGCTGTTGAAATATGGGGATATGAAGAAGATGAATACGGTCATACAGAACAAACAGAACAATACCTAACATCAATTAACAATCTAACTAATGAAGAGTTACTATCAATCCTTTCTTGGATGATGGAAACTATTGAGGGGGGTTATTGGGATTAATCAAGTAATTTTATTATATTTGCTTTTGATATGGAAAAGGATTTATCAAAAGTAATAGAACAATATGTGTATACTCATCTCTCACACAGAGATGATATTTTGGTGCAAGTAGTAAAATCACCAACAAGATATAAAGTCCACATATTCATATATGTAAAACCAACCGATGGGCTTTATGCCACAATCAACAAAGGTATCGACAGAGGTGATTTAATGAATGGAATTAAAGGGTATTTTAATTTGGATTGGGATAGTTGTATGATTTACACTCAAGTTAGCGAATACCAAACTGAGTAATATTTATTACTATGAACCTACAAGAGCATATAAGAAAGGTACTAAAGGAAGAGACATACTTTAAAATCTCTGATGACAAGTATTCAAAGTTAATTAAAGACGCTGTCCTTGATTATGTTAATTTTAATATATGTACATTAGTTGTTAGTGCGTTAGAATCTTTTGAAGACCAATATTTAGTTATTTTGATAGTTGAAGAACAACTTAAGTCATCTTATCGTGAGGAACTTCAAGAATATCTTAATAATTATATCCCGTTAAAGGCAATATATGTTTCCGTTTCAGATGGCCAGGACTGTCAAAATTATAAAAAAGGAAGAAGTCAACAAGAAATGAAAGAGGGTGAACTTACAGAAAGATGTTGGAAAGGATATACTCAAAAAGGTATGAAGACAATGTTCGGTAAACGATACCCAAATTGTGTTAAGAATAAGAAGTAATGAACCTACAAGTACGTATAAGAAGAATATTAAAAGAAGAAACTCAGATTCCTTCTCAAGTTTTAAGAAGACACCATCTGATTGATGAGATGTTTAAAGATATGAGAATTAGATACAAAAGACTTTTTTGTGAATATAGAAATCCTAACATTTTATTGGAGGTTCTTTATGAAAGAACTTTATCGGACTTGTATCACGCTTGGTTCAGTGAAACAGTAAGTGATGATGATTGGGATGTTGCCAGCGAGTACATTGAAAAATATCTGATAGATAAGTACGAAAAAGAAACAATTGATATTTGGAATAAGCGTTGTAAAAGTAAAACATTAAAAGAATATTGGACTCCAAAAGAAGAAGATTATTCTGATATAGAAACTGTGATAAATAAAATCATACCAAAGAGTTTTTCTTGGTTTAAAGAAATAGAAATAAATAATATTAGTTATTCTGAATTTTCCAACACATTAACAATTTACGGAGAATTAAAAGTAGATGAAGAGTGGGGGGCAAAACATTGGAGACAATATTATGAATATAAAGATTTCCCTTCAAATAGTGGATGGGAAGAAGAAGATCCTGTTAGACTAGGTGACATTATAGGAAAAGAAGAACTTGATGATTTAAATGACCAAATGGAAGTTATAGTATCATCGGTGGGTAATTACTCAGGTATAGACACTATAAGATTAGGACAATTAAAGTTATATTTTGTATGATGAACCTACAAGAACACATAAGAAGAATATTAAAGGAAGAAACTGAAGGGATATCAAGTTTTATAGACGAGTTGTCGGATGCTTTTAATATTTCAGATGAGTTAAAAGATGAGGTTGTCAAATTTATAGAGGAATCCAATTGTAAAAAGATCGAGTTTTCCAATTTTAAAATGTCAGCTTACGGTTTGGCTTTACATAATATTGTTATAATAAATAAAGAAGTTTTTGGTCGTCGTAGTTTAGAGTTCGCTTTATTTGTTATCTTCCATGAGATTGCCCACCAATATCAATTCAAGAAGTACGGTAAAGATATAATGTATAATTGTTATATCGGAGAATTATCTGATGAGGAAGCAGCCAGCTTTATGAAACATACAGAAGAAGTTGCCGATGAGTTTGCAGGAAGAAAAATTAGACAACTACAAAATAAGGGCCTGATAGACAAAAATTTCAAAGCACCACAAATGTATAAGAACCTCCCATTACAATATGTATCTATGATGGTTCAGCAACATAAAAATCAAATGAGAAGAATGAATATCAACTCACCTGAGAAGGTTAGTGAGTATTTTTATAATATGGTTAAGAGTGATTTATAAAATGAGTTTAAGACAACATATTAGAAGAGTTCTTAATGAAGAAAAAATAAGTTCGAAAAAAAATCCTGTTAAGATTTTTTATTATAATTTTTTAAACGAACAACCAATTGAGTTTGAAGGATTAATTTTAGTACCAAATTGGGACGAAGTAATGATTAAATGGGAAGTTGAAAACCCAAATGATTATTCATATAGTAGAGTAATTCTTAAAGAAGTAATTCAGGATGAGTTTAAATCTTTTTGTAGTATGACTAATACAGATTATGCCAAATATAATCAATATGCTTGTTTGATAGAAAATATACCAAATGGTTGTTATATATCAAAACAAGATAGAAAAAACATAGACAAACATGGTGAACAAATTAAACAAGTAAAATTCGTAGGGTGGGATTCACGTTATAGGTTCGACTTTGATTATGAAAAAACTTTAATAGAGTCTTTTGGAAATGAAATTGATATTTTGGTGATTGGTAATATAAGAAATTTAATACAAACTAATCTTAATGGTGGAGGAACATATCCTGTGAACCCAAGACATTTTATTTCTGACATGACAGATACTGATTTTGATTTGTGGAAAGAAGAGTTATTTAATACTTTGAAAGATATCTATGGTATTATCACAGCAAATCCAAGAATCTACGATAATGAATATGATTTTTTAAATTTAAACATCCAACAATCACCTTGATAAATACTTATTACTATGAACCTACAAGAACAAATATCAAGAATTAAATCAATGATGGGGGTCATCAAAGAAGAAGATGAACAACCTATATTAGATGCGTTGGGGGAAAAATATTACATTGATTGGGACGAAAACTATGGTAAGTCGTTTAAAATTGTCCATACACCTGAAGGTGCTCAAACAGGAGGTGAATGGAATCCTGATTTAACATCAATTGTTACACCTGAAAATACAAATGCGTGGTATGAATGGGAAGAATTACCTGAAGAAAAATTAATGGGATGGAAAGAAAATTGGGATGGAATACAAAAAGGATTGGGAGTTCACAAATATAATCAAATAATTAGGAGTATGCCCAACAATCAAGAAGAAATGATGGAGGACAATAACACCAGAAGAACTGACATTGGAAGAACCATGGACACATTCACATTTGATGATTCATACGATGAACTTTTAGGATCAACCTATTTTAAGTTTCAAGATTATGATATTTGGTTTGGTTCAGATGGTGAAGAAATAACGGACGACTTAACCAATGAAATATTAGATTCACTTACACCTCAAAATAGTTACAGTTCATACGAGGAATGGAAAAACTCAAAATGGTATGATATAACAGGATTTCCATTCTCAAGTAAAGATTGGTCAATGGTTAATAATGGGGAAGAATCATTCAAATGGAGTTCCACGGGACACAAAGATATGGAAGAACGAATATTCAATTCATACTTAGATAAATACGGTCAATTCATAGTTGTTAATTTAACTGATAAATAATATGAACCTACAAGAACAAATATCAAGAATACAATCAATGATGGGGTTGTTGGTGGAAAATGAAGAAAACAAACCATCAACAATAATATTGGTTGGACCACAAGGTGTTGGTAAATCAACATTATCAAAAGCTCTTTCTGAAAAACTTAATATACCCGTTATTGGTTCAGATGATTTTATTGATCAGGGAGATTGGTCAAGTGAAGAAACTTGGACCAAAGGATGGGAAGTTAGAAAGAAAAATGAATTTGAGGGTATGGTTAGTTTCTTAAATAAAAATTTAGGTAATAATGTAATATTAGATATTGGTGGAAGTCACGGTGTTTGGGAAGGAGACCATTTAAATAAAATAATGAGTATGATATCAAGTTATCCAAACAGATTTTTAATTGTACCATCAGAAAATGAAAAAGAAAATACAGAGTTTTTAAGATCAAGATTACTTAAAAGAGAGTTAGACAGTCTTCCTTTTAACATAGAATACTGGAACGCAGTTCTTAATGGTGATGAAAGTTTTGGTGATAAGTTTGATGAAAACGATAAGGAAAATTTCTTAGAAAAAATTAAACTTGTGAAAAGTGACAGTAAATATAAAAATATGGCTTTAAGTCATAGGAATTCTAACAAAGAAAGATATGATGCATTATCTAATAATCCTGAGTATATGACATATGAAAACTCACCTGAACAGAAATTTGATTTTGAGATGAATAAAATAGAAGATTACTCAAAGTTTTTTATTGATAATATGAAAAATTCAGGTATTGCAAATTACACAATACACAACAAAGGAAAAGATACCAAAGAACTTGTTGATGAAATTATAACAAAATTAACGTAATGAATTTACAAGAACAAATATCAAGAATGAAATCAATTATGGGACTGAATGAAATATCAAACCCATACAAAGTTGATTGGGAATATCCAACACAGGAATATTTTACACAAGAATTAAGTGAGTTACTAGGAAATCCTGGTAGGTTTACAGACCAAGAGTTTTTTAATCCTGACAACTACGATACTGTTTATCGTATTATGCCAAACACATTTAAAACAATTGCCGAATTTGTTAAAGGTGAAGAAATAGAAAATGAAAGTGAAATTAAAGATATATTGTTAAACCAAAATGTTACACGAACAATTGTTTCAGGTGAAGGTGAATGGGATGAACTAAAAGATATATTGATGAATGACCAACAATGTATAGAAGAAGGGTATAAATTCTTTGGTCTTGGTGAAATGAAGGTATGGAAAGGTATTGACCCTGATACCGGTGAATATGTTGACAATGTGGACAACACAGATTATATGGGAAAAATAACAGATTTCTTATGGAATAAATCACCAGAAAAAGGCGTATCGTCAAGAGTATCACAACGACTAAAAGATTCAGATGAAGAAGACCCAAGAAGATTGGCAAAAAACATAGATGATTATAGAGATCATGCAAGAAGAGGTGAAGAAAGAAAACTACCACCAGCATTTGTTGTAAAATACTTCACACAAAAAGAAGGTAATGATTATGTTTTAATTGGTGGATTCAAAAGAACATCAACAGCTTTACAGATGGGAATAGAACCAATAAAAGTTTGGTTAATAGATATAACAAAATGAACCTACAAGAACAAATATCAAGAATGAAATCAATGATGGGAATTGTCACTGAAACAAGACAAGGAATGTTCAATTGGTTAAAAGATAAATTACCAAACACACCTGAATATGTAATTCGAGATTGGATTTATAAAATGATTACACAATCAGATGAGGTGAATACATATGAAGGGATAATGGAATGGTTAGATGAGTTTGTTGTAGATTTAGAGTGGAAAACAGAAACAAACTTTCCAATGACGATGGATATTTTTACAGATAATACCAAAAGTCAATTAGAAAAAAGAATGGGAGGGGAAGTAATAAGTCATGTTGATAATGATTTAGAAAGACACGAAAAACAAAAAGAACTTCTTCAAAGCAAAGGAATATCTGAAGAACCAATTATATTATTTATGGCACCTGATGGGAAGTATGAATTAGGTGAAGGATGGCATAGAACAACACAAAACTTTTTACAATATCCAGAAGGATTCATTCAACCAAATGTATTTATTGGTTTAAACGCAAAATGGTTAGACCCAAATTTCCAATCAAAATAATATGAACCTACAAGAACACATAAGAAGAATATTAAGGGAAGAAAGAAATAAGAAGACCGTTATCTACAATCTTCTTAATATGTTGTTTGATGGATTCGATAACATCTACTATGATTGGGCTGAATATAATTGTGGAATGGGAGTTTGTTGTGACCCTTATGCTATTGGGTTTGTTTTACCTCAAAATGAATATAACGATTACCTATTTAAATTAGTTGATTCTGATAACTATGATGATGATGGTGATTACCCTGAACACCTTAGAGATGAGTTACCAGAAGTATGTTATGAAAGACCTGATCTGAAAAACCCAAACTTTAATTTTATAGTGTGTTATGAAGTCTTTGTTGAAGAAATTAAGGATTACTTGGGAGATGAAGATAATTGGAAAATGGAGTTATTAGACTTAATAAATAAAAAGTTTGGTTGTAAAGCCACAGACATTATTTTTTTATGAACCTACAAGAACACATAAGAAAAGTTTTAAAAGAAAATCACACCGATAAGATGATAAAACTTATCGATAATTACATAAAAACTTTTTATCCTTATTTTAATAGTAAAGATGTAGGTTCTAATGTATATGATACTAGAAGTGGTAATTATGTAGTTTATTTTTTTGACCCGAGTAATGATTTTGATTATGCGACTTATCGTGAATATGAAAAAGAATTACAACTTAATAGAGAAATATTTTATAGTTTAGAAGGGATATTTGGTGATAATATGGATTATGTTGTTGATTGGTTTAATTACAACTTTGGCGAAGATGCTGAATATGTTACTTTTTAATATTTATTTATAATGAACCTACAAGAACAAATAATTTAATCCTCCACTTGTAAAGATTGGGGATTTTTTTTATCTTTGCGTCTATGAAAGACATAACAGATTACATTTTGTTTCTTGTGGAAGGATGCGGACTCCCTGTGGATATAAAACGACAGGAAGAGGGAAATTATATTCTTACAATAACAAAAGATTTAAAAGGTAGTAGTGTGTTATATGAGATGGCCATGGAACGTAGAGAGACAAACATTAAATACGTAAGAAACCAAGTAAAAAAATATCTCTCAGGTATTAAAGTGGAAATCAAAGTGGAGTATATTAATTATCCAAAATTATATTCATTAAAATTATCAAACGAATATAAATACGATTTAAAAAAATGACGACCAAGTTAGAAAGTAAAATCATAGAGTATTTTAATTTTATCAATCCACATGAATACGATGATTTAAAGTTTAGATTCAGTAGTCATAACAAAATTGTTTTTATGACGGTTTGTTGTAATGATTTAAAAAGGGCTTGTAAATTCTTCGGTAGTAGGGGAAGACAATTAAATATACTAAAACAATTAGAATTAGAAATGGAAGGAATGTTCCCATACGATTTTTATATTACTTGTGAATTTAAATTAAATTAAATATTTATTACGATGAACCAAATAATATTGAATAAACATTTTGATACTTTTATGTATTTATATTTATGAAATTTGACAATTCAAATATTAGACGAATAATTAAAAAAGTACTTAATGAAGATGCTGAATCGAACAATAGTAAGAAAAGAGTAAGTAATGCTTACAATCAAATTGTTTCTGCCGTTAAGGGACTTGGTACAGATCCAAATAAAGTTTTGGCGGCAATCAAAACCTTAAAAGGGTCTCAAGATTTTATAAAGTTAAGAAGTTTATTTTCTGATAAAAGAACAGGATATAACAGTTTTGAAAAAATGGTCAATGGTGAGTATGATTCTCATAATTTTGATGATGTCATGAAATTACATTACGCACTAAATAGAATTGGCGTCGCATCAAATTTCGGAACAAGTAAAAACAGACTTGGAATGTTTCTTTTCAATGGAGATTTTGAAGTTACAGGAACTGCACATTATGATTTAAATGCAAATTGCAAGATCACCAAAAAATGTCAAGTTAAGTTTAAAAAAGAATTACCAAAAGCAATTACATTTTGGAAAAACTGGTTAAAAGATCCTATCACACAAAAAAAAGTACAAAAGAATTGGGACGCATGGTACCTATCAGGAAAAGCCCAAATCTCATATATTTTCCCGCAATATTTCAAAATACTAAACAACTTAAAATTTGTTTTTTATCACTGTGAAATGCCAGAGTACCATGGGGTAAAAAACGCATACGCCTTTGTTAGACCTAATTCTTCGGGATCAGATACAAATATTTATATCAATTGTTCGCAAAATGATCCTGACCCTTATGGAACATTAATTCATGAGATACAACATCTTATTTATGGAATTAAACCTCTTAATCCCGAAAATAAAATAAAAAATGTTTTTGTTACCGATAAGACAGTCAAAGATACTCCAAACAAAATTACAAGTTCAGTATCATCATCAAAAACCAAAGTAAGTAAGGACAAAAAAAGATTCCCTCCAAATGTAGTTACAACCGCAAAGAAATTACAAATTCAACCATCACAAGTTAATTTTTGGATTACATCGGCAAAATCTGATGATCCTGATTATGTTTGTGAAGAAACCGAAAAAATGTCAAACATAATGTCAATAAGAAAAACTTTTAATGTTCCGCCAGGTGGTCAAATTACATTAAAAATGCTATTACCATACATCAAAAATGAAAAAAAAGATACGGATATTAGTTGGTTTTTAGAGTGTTGGGCATTAAGAGGATTTCCTGATATACAAACTTTGATTAATAAAACAAATGATTTGGCCCTTACACAAACAAATACAAATAACAACATCGCATAGTTAAGATTCCATTCGATTTTTATATTAATTGCGAATTTAAATTAAATATTTATTACGATGAACCAAAAAGAAAGACATTTATTTTCTTTTACAATGGCCATGGCGAGCATGATTTTTATGTATATGTTTATGGAATTCAATACAACACTTTCTTCAGTTGATATAAAAACACAACAAGAAATTACCATCCCAATAGAAGTTATTGATATACCTGAAGTTACAAGTGAAAAAAAATCTGAAACCACAAACCACGATTTAAAAAATACTACAAATAACTTGTTATCAAAAAAAAGTGATAATGCTTTTGAAAATAAAAAAACTGACCAAGAAATTTATAACGATATAAAAAACTATGAACAACAACTTTATTCAGAGTTTCACAGTGAGAACAAAACCACAGAATCAAAAAATGATTTTGTGATATCAGAAAAAAAAGAAACACCACAAAAGAGTGAATCATCTCAAACAATTGGAAATGTGATGGTGGAATTCAAAGTTGATGGAAGAAACGCCTATAATAATAATTTATGGTATGTAAGAAACCCAGGATATACTTGTGGATTTAACTCAAATGGTTTAGTTCATATTGATATTGTTGTGGATAACTCAGGTAGTGTAATTCAGACTAAATTTAATGAAGATAAGAGCAAAAACTATAATGATTGCATGGTTCAACAAAGTTTGGTTTATGTGAAAAAATCAAAGTTTACAGAAGGAACAAAAAAACAAACAGGATTTATCAGATATAGATTTGAATCCCAATAAAATTCACTACATAACTTAAGCCTATACTCTTTGTATTGATTTAACAAAATAAAAGAATTATTATTATATCATAAAAAATATATGATATGAAAAGAATGACAATTGACAGCGCCCACTCAGAGATTGGGTTTAAAGTAAAACACTTAATGATTTCTACAGTTAAAGGTAATTTCACAACTTACGGTGGTGGATTACAAGAAGACGGTAGTTTATTTGTTTCTATGAACATTAACTCCATTAACACGGGGAATGTGGACAGAGATAACCATCTTAAATCAGCGGACTTCTTTAACGCAGAGGAGAACCCTACAATCACTTTCGCAGGTAAGATGTCTGAAGATATGACTACAATCACGGGAAGTGTTACAATCAAAGGAATCACTAAGGAAATCGAACTTAACACTGACTATAACGGTATGAGTGTTGACCCATGGGGAAATACAAAACACGGATGGGAAATCACAGGTAGAATCAATAGAAATGATTTTGGTCTTACATGGAACGCACCATTAGAAACAGGTGGTGTATTAGTAAGTGAAAACGTTACTTTAACTATGGACATTCAGATGATGGAAGTAGTAGAAGAAATGGTTACTGAATCAGCCGAGTAATAATACATTCCATTCACTCACTACAAAGGGAGACTCCATACGGGTCTCCTTTTTCGTTCATAAATGTATTGTATTATTATCGGTCAATTAAACGATATTCTAAGTTATCGGTTATATAGACGATATTACATTTCTATAAAGTATATGTGGTAATTATTAGGACATATCTTAAATCGTATTGTAATGGTCATTACTGTAATGTATATTACGTTAACATGAGAACTGTCTCATGTATAGAAAATTACATAACCCCCCCCCTTATTAAAGAAGTCCCCCATATATAGTGGTAGACATCTACATGTGGTTTATGGTGTTCTTTAACTTAATCAGTATAAGAGTATAACTTCGTTATGTATAAGATGATTATATAATAGAACTTATTAGGGGGACTTATGTTTTATATCACCATAGTCAGGTGAAACCTGATTTAAATGATATGAAATAATTGTCCCACATATTACCACTAAATAGATGAGGTCTTTACGTTGGGGACATGACTTAATGACACGTTGAAGGGGATATTTTAGTGGATTAAACGTTGGAAGAACTATAGGACTTCGTCTCCGCGCCCATTACATTATTAGAACATTTTTTAGCTGGAAAATGTGTATACCTAAAAAAGTACCTCTATCATACCCGCTAGAGGGGATTTTTTCACCTTACACTATCACCAGCGGTAAAAGGGGGTGGTAATTAGTGGTAGAGTATGGTGGTAGAAAGTGGTAAAAGGGATTGTGTCGTGTGTCAAGCGTGACTGACATTTTGACAAAATCAAGAAAATACCAATAAATATTTATTAACAATTCCCCCCTGTCATATTGTCATCCCCAATTTACTATTTAAAATGACATAAATATTTATTAACATTAAGGTATATTATGGACACAATAGAAAAATTTATCGTAGAACAATACTCCCCAATGATTACTGAAGATAGTAATGGGATTAAATGTATATTCAAACATAAGGAGGGACTAACCGAAGATGGTGTAATCTATTTTGAATTTGCTAAGAAGGGGTGGAGTAAGAAACCTATTATGAGTAAGAAACAATTTGTCATAGTAGATGCCCACATGACAGATGTCCTTCAATTTTTAAATCAGTATTATAATCTCAATGAGGATGATTACCATAATGTTAGAACCACCATTGTAAACTTGGCCATTAATAAGATGGATGAATTCTATGGGGAAGGTTAAGGTTCAAGGTCCTCGTCAGTAATAACATTCTTTCTTACCCACGAAGCAACTTTAGAGGTGGGGAATAACTTCAATATTAAAATGGACAATCCAATCCCCAAACAGAAGAGACCCATTATGAGTAGAGCAAATATTATTATCTCACTTTTCATAACATAAAGATAAGAAAAACATTTGACATGGACAAATGTTTTCTTCTACTTAATGGTGGGGACCTTTATATTTTTTATAAAGCAGGTTGGAGTCTACACTCCAAGAGGTGTTGTTCCCCCAGCCCGACATCTCTTCCACATTGTCTATACAAAGATAGTGAATGTAATTGACACCACCAAACAAATCCCCATATATATTTCACAAATAGTTTCAAACATATTGTTAATAATTAAATGGGGTTACTACACCCCCCCTTCTATATTTGGCATACCCCCTCCCCCTAATAAATGGGGGCCCCCTCCCCCCGTATCCCCCCTCTTATAGGACATAATGTCAGGTCCAAAAGGGGGGTCAATCCCCTTCATCGAGTATAAACTATAAAAAAGGTAATATGGGTTAAAAAAATATTTGGGGAAAAAATCTTTAAAAGTCGTGATACCCGTATATTAAAAAATAAAATTCTGGAAAAATTTTCAGAAAATCTTAGTATTTATATTTAAACATTTATATTATGAAAACAAGATTAACTGAAAGAGATATTACAAGAATTGTAAGAAAAGTAACCACTGAAAATAACACAAGACTAAATGAAGGGGCGTATGGGTCATTTATAGATGTGTATGATAAATTAGCGTCAGCATCTAAAGGTAACGTCGGTTCAGAACTTATTAGACCTGTTGCGATGTGGTTACATGATAATTGTGATGATATGGACGATATGAACATGATAATGAGATTCATATCAATTGCGGTGAGTAACGCTGAAAAAGGAAACTCAACTGAAGAAGAATATTAATTGTTAATACGTAATGTCATCAACCCCTCCCAACAGAGGGGTTTTTTATTTCCCAATATATTTATGTATTATATGAGAAACTTAATTAGACATATCCTTAAAGAAGAAACCAACTCGGTGGACCCTAAAATAATTAAGTTATTAAAAACATTCATTATAGAATACTTTTCTAAAGTAGATTGGTTTAAAGATGTGGATTTTGAAATCGGAGAATGGTCTAGTATGTTATCTTCAAAACCAATTCCTGAAATTAAAATTACAATTTATATTATGGATGAAGATGATAAAGTAAGGGAAAGTTATTTTTCAGAATTAATGGGTGAAATTGATTTTATAATGGATATGTTTTTTCCAATGTCTAAATATGGTAAACATTCTGCGGTTTGGACAATGGATGTTAAACCACTATAATCTTTTCATATATAATATACCCCTATATTCTAAAAAAAAATTCTGGAAAAATTTTCAGAAAATTAAGGTATTTATAATTAAAGAAAATTATTATGAAAAATAGATTAACAGAAAGAGATTTATCACGTATTGTTAGACGTGTGATTGGGAACGAAAGTCGTAAGAAATTAAATGAAATGACTTATGATTTACGTACAGACATTATGGATATAATTAGAGATTCCAACGCAAGTAATGAAGAAGTTATTAGTATATTAAATTCAATTGCTGATGAGATGTCATCTTCAAGACGTTTAAGACGCGATGTTGAAAACAGATTTCGTGGGGGTATGAATGAGGAAGATGAAAAAGACATGGACCAACATATCAATTGGGATATCAAAGATGTTGACTGTGAGGGCGGTCGTTTTGGTAAGTTGAGTTCAATGGGGGTTAGTTATGATGACGACGACAATCCTGAAGTGTTTATAAGATATTGTAAAGGTGATAATGAAGAATTGGATTACCTTAAAAGAAAAGCAAGAATGGAAATAGAATCATATCTTTTTTAAAATGAAAAAATTAAACGTACTTACGGAGTCAAAATTATTATCGGTAATTAGAAGGGCTATTAATGAAATGGTTACTGTTGAACCATATACGTTAAGTGCCGTTGGGGGAAAAATAAAAATCAAAAATAACGAAAACAATAAAACACACATCTATCGATTGGAAGCAATTATTCCTGTGGTAGGTAGAAGTGAAGTTAATGTTGACGTTATCGATGAGAAAGGTATTAAGGTAAGTAAAGTTGGGATCACAAAGTTTGTTAAATTGGATAAACCTGTAGTTAAAAAATTAATCTCCTCTAATTTCGGGGCACCCACTTTAACCATGAAAAAAGACGATGGTGAGAAGGTTTGGTTCGTAAAAGAATTATAAAATACAATATTAAGTTTTAATAACCCCATTTCTAATAAGAGTGGGGTTTTTTGTTTGACAAAATATAACTTATTTTTTATCTTTAATCTACTATGGAAAATGTACTATTAATTATTTGCTTTATAATTGTATATGGACTATTGGCATTAAATGATTACTTATCGAAAAATAAAAACTAAAAATATACTTATGAAAATTAAACTTTATGCTGAAGAGTCTTTTAAGACAACTGTTAGAAGAGGTTCATTAGAAATTGATACTGATAACTACCCTGAAGTTCAGGGAATGACTGAGGATGAAATATCTAACTATATTGATGGTCACGCATATGACATGAAACCAGTAAATCCTGATGTTTACTCATCTTTGGGTGAAGAGTTATCCGATCAAGATGTTGAGTACGATGATATTAATGATGATGATATTGAATTTTATATTGAACAAATAGTATAATGAATAGTTTACCGTTATTTGTATTTGGTATTGTATTATGTATTTTTTTAATTAGTATTCTCCCCCAGTTTGTAATATACCTTATTGGTTGTTATCAGATTGGTTCATGGATTGGTGAATTTATTAATAAAAAGTTAAATGATTAGTATGGACCATAGGGGTATGTATGAAGAGTATACGTTTCCTCAGACATATTCCACATACAACGAATATAAGTTTATTCGTGAGGAATCTGAGCTTAAATACATGATTCATAAAAAGTATTTAAGATTATTGGGTCATTTTATTGAAACGATGTATCCTGGTTTAAAATTTGATATTCATATTAGAAATAGAGACCATAAAGAACGTAAACCTGATTGGTATGGTCATACATACATGGAACTTATTATATTTGATATAATTGCAAGCCCCGTTTATAATCCTAATACATTTGAACCTTCGTATCGAACCCCACATTGTCAGGAGTATATTAGTGGTGATAAATTATATTATGATATTGATTCATATATTCCTGATATTAATAAACATCTTTTAATAACTTTTGTTCGTTGTAATGATTTTTCGATGAACCTGATGGACATCCCTTCTTTTGAATGTTGGAGACAATATTTTTTGTCGGACAGTATAAAAAGAGAAATGTCTAGAGGGTACAATTACTTTTAATTAGTGGAGGTTTTTTCTGGAAAAATTTTTTTACTGAAAACCTCCCCCAAACCCCCTCCTTATTATATTTATGTTTATGAAGGTCGTTTTAAGTGAATCACAATATATCACTATTATGGAGGATATTAAAAAAGAACAATACAAAAAATTGGTGTTGGGTCTTTTGAAAACTTTGTTTGGAAAACTTTCTATTGAGGATATTAGAGAAGAAGGTAAGTTATATAAACATATCATATTTGACCAAAATGGTGAAGATATTGCTGACATCTATTTGGGGGGATTTGGAAATAAGGGTTGCAAAAAAGATTTGACATTATCAATGGATGCCACAGAAAGACTTGAGGGATATGTCCCTTATTTTCGACATAAAATATTTTCTAAAGTTCTTATTGATTATGTCTATGATGAATTGGGTATTAAATGTGATTGTGTCCAATATGATTATGATTTTGAACGTGAGGTGGAAGTTGACGACGATGGTGAAGAATATGAATATAAAAAGTCTAATACAAGAAAGTATAACGTTAAAAAGAAAAAGAAAATTAAAGAATCAACTGATAAAAACAAAAAGTTTTTATCCAATGTTATGGGTATTGATTTCACAGGTAAAATCGAACAAATAACCTCAACTTACGATGTTCCAATGGAATTTGATAGACATTTTGCTAAAGGAATGATTAATCGTTATTTAAACAATTATGGACCTATGTATCTTTTTGAACTTGACGGATACGAATATCTTTATTTAGATATGGGGGATCATGAGAAGTTTATTGATGAGAAAGGAAATATCTTTATTGAAAATGAAATCCCCGAAAGACTTGGTATTGATGTAATGGGTTTAAAATTTTCTGATATTATTGACTTTTATTTTAGTGAAGAAGATGAGGTATGAAAATAATAATTACAGAAGGACAACTTTTTTCACTTAAATCTTTAAATGGGATTAAAAAATATGTTGAATTATAAAAACTTAACGGATAAGCAACTTAGAATAATACTAACAAATCTTCAAAATGTATTTGAAGATGAAAATATTGATATTGATTATGATAATGATATTTTTGAACCTGGTGTTTTAAGTTCTTTTGATTCTGTTTTAAAATATTTTGGAATTGAGTTATATAATGAAGAAGACTATACCTACTTTATTGGTCTTTGCAGATTAAACAAAAATCCTGAAGGAAAAATTATTAGACCAAAACTTGAAACTTATGAGGTAATACATGAAGAAGAGGTGGTTGAATATAAAACATACAATTATGCAACTAGAATAAATTCTTACATACCATTAAATAGGAATAACGTTTACTCTATGGGGTCTAATGATTTATACTATTATTATGAAGGTACTCTGATTAATGAATCTACTGATGAAACTGAAAGTAGAGATGACACAATTGTAAGTGTAGAAAAATTAAAAAGTTTTAATTAAAGCATATTTATATAAAAAAGATTATTATGAAAAAAATTATAAGACTAACAGAATCAGAATTGGTTGGGGTAATTAAAAAAATATTAAATGAGGTTGGGGGTGACCCAATAGAGCGTCTACCAATAACAAAAACAAACGAACTAAAGTTAGCACCTAAATTACAAACAAAGGTAAAATCTTTTTTATGGTCAAATATTAATAAAAACCCAGAATTAAAACACGAATTACATATTACTGACGACCATAC